>ENA-UOUW01000023-UOUW01000023.1-bioreactor-metagenome-genome-assembly--contig:-NODE-23-length-35036-cov-16.323947_pt1 | contig 35036 bp, 36 predicted proteins | sample MGYA00238153_ERZ761573 | MGnify/ENA primary metagenome ERZ761573 (study PRJEB28894, sample SAMN06264780) | bioreactor metagenome | isolation source: Switchgrass | place: USA:Austin, Texas | collected... | reverse complement strand
GGTACGGGGGCCGGGGCGCGGCTGCGGTGGTGCGCCCTAGAAGTCCGCCCTCCCCGGCGGAAAATCCGCAGCCCACAATTCTTATGATACATTTGTGCTAATGTAAAGTGGCCACGTGCCCCTGCCAAAAATCAGCGAGCCGTGTGAAAAATGTGATTAGCAGAAGTGTACGGTTTTCGGAACATGTTAAACGCCCCGTAGGGGCGCGCTCCCCATATTCCCGCTTTTGCGCCTTGACCGCCCGCCCCGGCGCTCTATCCTTCACGGCGCTAGCACGCGAGGCGCCAACAAATGGTTGCCACGCACAATCCATGGAGTGATGAAATGGCAAAGAAGCCCACGACGGCGCCGGCAGCCTCGGCGCCGGAAGACAAGGACAAGGTGACGGACGCCAACGTCGGTTCGCCGAGCGTACCGTCTGCGACGTCGCAGGCGCCGGCAACGGGTGTTCCTCCCGATCCGTTCGCCGAGTTCTACAGCGAAAGCGACAAGAACGGCGACGGCGTGACGGACGAAACGACGGACACGGGGTCGGAACCCGAAAAGTCCGTGACGGGTGACGTGTCGACGGAGAACGTCAACCGCATCATCGAAGGCAGCAGCAACGTTCAGGCGGAACTCGCTGTCGAGAAAGCCAACGAGAGCGGCGTTGCGTACGACGACAAGATGGCGGGGGAAGCGAAGACGCAGCAGGCGGAAGCGCTCGCCGTTAACAACGCTAACGCCGAAGCGGCGGAACAGCGCGAGGAAGGCGCGACGGCGGAAGAAGATCGGCCGCGCGATACGACTGTCGGCAATCCCGAAGTCGCTGGTGCGGAAAGTGACGTCGTCGAAGAGCCGGAACCGCGCGACTTCGAAGAGCGTATGCGCAAGATGGAAGCGCAGTACGCCAGCTTCGAAGGCTTCGTACAGCAGACGGGCGAGACGTTCCGCAAGATGCAGGACGAACTCAACAAGCTGTACGACGAAACGCGTTCCGACAGCGGCGACGCTACGGCAATGACGCGTGCCGATCTCGAACGTATCGTCGACGAACGTGTCGCACATCTGCGTGCGATGATGGTCGACAACGACAAGGTGCTGCGCATCCGCGACACCGGCAAGCGCGAGGCGACGGAAGTCGCTGGCGTCGATCCGCTGTCCGGCAAGCCGTACAACTCGCTGCGCCAGCCCACGCTGCACGGCGCGATCGAGGACTTGCCGAAGGTTTCGTGACCGGGTATATCTGGTCGGCCCAATGACCTCCCGGTTGCGGCACTCGGCAGGGGAGCCCCGGTGAACTTCGGTTCGCCGGGGCTTTCTCTTTGCCCCTCCCTGCCCTATCCTCCCGCCTGCGTCGATCTGTGGCGCGCGGAGGAACCATTCAAATGGCTGGTCATCTTTCATGGCGGCGCGTCGTTGCGCCGGGCGGCACGGGCGGCGCGGTGTACGCAAGCGACGTCGGTGGCAGCGAAGCGCTGGTGAGCAACACACCCTCGACATCATCGGCAACAGCGTATCATGACGTAGCGTCGATTACGGTCGACGTTGACAGTTATGTCGCGTTCGGTACGGCGCCGGACGCGAGCGTGACGACAGCACGCGATCTGATACGTGCTGGCGAGCGTTACGAAGCGCGGTGCCCGATCGGTACCAAGGTCGAAATTCTGGACGCGTGAGGCTGATATGCAGATCGGTGTAGCACGTGGCGGCATCGGTGTAGCCAAGCGTGGCAAGAGCACGCCCGGAACACCGTCTGCACCTCCCGTTTGGAAGACGGATACGAACCGTCTATACGATGTCGATTACGAGTTCCCCGGTGGCGGACGCGCATATGTTGGCGGCGTAACGTACGATAGTCTCGCCGCAGCGTATGCAGCGGCAGCAGCGGCCGGACCAAATCAACCTGGCTATCTTTATCAAGACGACACGAACGGTGATTACGTTATCACACCCGCGAACCTGACGGAACTCAATCACTTTTCGTCCGGCTTCAATTCCAATCCAGCCGGCGGCACCGGCGTTACGCAGTATCTTATGTCGGTCGACGATTTGGACGTCGGCACGGCGACCGACAATCTTGGTTATTGCGGCGAACAAAATCCAGCCGGTATCGTACAGATACGGCAATCGATCACGGCTGCGACGGTGAACTACAGCAGTTTCCTTGCGAGCGCGCCGACGTCACGTGGCGTACGTGCGCAACATTGCGGGCGGTGGAAGAGTGGATCGAACCGCTGGTACTACAGCGGCAGGTACAACGGGCAGACATCCGAAGCGAGTTTTCCGACAGGATTGCGCCGCATACGGTTCGGTAACGGGCTTACCAACACACGACGTTGGCTCGGACAGAAGGGCCGCTATTGGGGCTACACGACAACGCAGAATGACGACATGCTGTTAGGCTGGTCGGCGTTGGACCGCATCAAGTCCATTCTCAATTGCGCATATAGCTGGTGGATCAAGAACCAGTGCGAAGTACGCAACGGCGTTCTATATGTGACGGGTGCCGGACGTATCGGCACGAACGCGGTCGGCACTGCCGGCCGGCAGTTCATGATTGCGATCAACATCTATACCGGCGAGCTTGTCGGCTACAAGACGCTTTACACAAACTACATCGCCGACGACCACAACGCCGCCGGCTTCAAGTTCCTCGGCAACGGAACGCTGTTCGTACAGTATCCGCCGCACAACGATGATGGTGCGGTACGTGCCCGCATATCGCCGGATGGTACCGTCAACAACCTCGGTGCCGAGTTCACACTACCGGCGTTAACGGAAGCGTCGTACGTTCAGCTTCACGACTTCGGCGCGACGTTAATGCACTTCGCACGTGATACCGTGAATGCATGGAGCGTCATGACGTCGAACAACTACGGTGCTAACGGATCGTGGACTAAGCAGCGTAACCTGTTTTCGAGTTCGTTGCAGTGCTACACGAACACGAATAAGATTGGCGCCGATCTGATACGGGCCTTCATTTACGATCATCCCGAATTCGGCGACAACAAGATACGCATGTGCGAAATCGTGCCGTCGACAGGCGACGTCGTATCCGGTGCCGGCACGCTCGGCAATCTCTATGATGGTAGCCCCGGTGCTGTGGCAGATTACGCCAGCTTGTCGGCGATCTTTTCCCCGGCGGCGGGCTCGTGCGTGCGACTGTTGGACGTTAGCGCGGACGGCAACATGATGTTGCTATGGGAGACGGTTAACGGGGCATACGGAAGCGGCGTCTATAAAATCGCCATGTACAACGGTGGCGATCGTTTCAGCGCCGCCGGATGGACGGTCAAGACAACGATTGGCGCAGCAGGTGCGTCGTTCGCCAATCCAGCGACGACGTATATTGGTGGTGCCTGCTTTGCAAACGCGCCGCATGATGGGCTTCGTATCTATGTATCGCAGGAAAGCGGCGGTACGTGGACCATCAAACAAATGGATAGCGACGACAACGGTGATAGCTGGACGTCACAGACGATTGCAACAAGCGCGACGTCCAAGCTGATACGACCGGCGTCGCCGGTCGGCGCCAACGATCGTATGCCCGTCATGTGGCAGGACGGCATATACAACACGTATACAGACTTCTTGCTTGATACAGCGCTGCCGATGGATTACTCCATTGCGCCGCCTTAGTAGAACTTGGCGTACGGATCGGCGTCGATAACTTCGGCGTCGTCCGCGTCGCGCTTATCCTCAATCACGCCAAGCGCGCGATCACGACCACGCATAAGCATATCGACAATGGTTTGATCGACGGTGAGCGTATTCTCGATCTGTAGCTTTTCGCCGTACTTCTTTGGACGGCGCTTGGACAGAAACCATTTGATGTTATCGGATATGACTTTCATCTTTTGCGGATCGGTCGTACCGTAAATCGGATCGGTATCGATATGCAAAAGCGCTTCGGCAAGAACGTCGTATCCTTGGTCTTCCGCTTCGTCGAGCAATTCGGCGATCTGCTGGTTTTCACGTGCGTACTTGTTGAAGGTTGCAACGGTGATGCCGGCTTCCAAGCAAGCACGGCTCTTCGTTTGACCGGTTGCCATATGCGACAACACCGTCATAACCTTGTGCATCGTATCGTACGGAACTACAGACATGGCGCTTACCCTCGATCAAGAACGGCAGATAGCGGAGACCGTCGCCAAATACTACGACGATCCGCTGGGCTTCGTCTTGAATATGTACCCATGGGGCGAGCCGCGTCTAGCCGATGGCAGCGCAAATCCGCTGCGGAACAAGCGAGGGCCTGAGCGTTGGCAGCGCCGATTGCTGGAAAAGCTCGGCAAGCATATCCGCGAGAACGGGTTGTGGCACGCCTTAGGCTGGTTCGAAAAGAAGGTCTGGCGCTCGGCGCGAGCGTCAGGGCACGGCGTCGGTAAGTCGGCGCTGGTAGCATGGCTTATCCAGTTCCTCATGTCGACCCGGCCGGACACGCGCGGCGTTGTGACGGCGAACACGGCTAGTCAGTTGGAAACGAAGACATGGCCCGAATTGGCGAAGTGGCACAATCTGCTGCTGTGCAAGCATTGGTTCACGTGGACAGCGACGTCGTACTACTTTGCGAAGTACCCGGAAGACAAGCGTAAAAATTACATGGTGAACGCCGTTACTGTGTCGGCAGAAAACACCGAAGCGTTCGCCGGTCTACACAACGAAGGCAAAACCGTCTTCATCATTTTCGACGAAGCGTCGGGTATCGATGCGAAGGTTTGGGAAGTCGCACAAGGCGCGCTTACGGACGGCGAGTGTTTCTTCTTTGCGTTCGGCAATCCGACACGGCCGGACGGACCATTCGCTGATTGCTTCGATAAGCACGAAGCGATGTTCGACCTTGAGAACATTGACAGCCGCGAAGTCTCGCACACGAACAAGACGGAATTGAACAACCTCATCAACATGTGGGGCGCCGATAGCAATGAAGCAAAAGTTCGCGTGTATGGTCAGTTCCCCAATCAGGCGTACAACGGCTTCATTAGTACCGATGACGTACATGATGCTTGCAATCGTGAACTCGACTACGATCCCGGCGCTCCGATCATCATGGCGGTTGACGTCGCGCGGTTCGGCGATGACGAAAGCGTCATTGGATGGCGGCAAGGACGCGACGCGCGTTCCCGCAAGCAACTCATCTTCAAAGGACTATCCACAGTCAAGCTAGCAGCGATCGTCATTGACCAGATCAATCGAACGCGACCGGACGCCGTAATCATCGAAAGTACGGGCGTCGGTGCAGGCGTCATTGATATCTGTCGCGATCGCGGCTACAAAATTATCGAAGTGCATCCCGGCGCGATGTCATCGGCACCGGAACATTACGTCAAGGTGCGTGACGAGATATGGGCGAAGATGCGTGATTGGATACGTACGGTCGGCTGTCTGTACGCTGATGATCCGATACTGATTACGCAGCTTACGTCAATCTTGTACGAACTCGATCGGCACGAACAGCGTATCAAGCTGGAAAGCAAAGAAGATATGAAGAAACGGACGGGCTTGTCATCGCCCGATCGTGCGGATACTTTAGCGCTCACTTTCGCTGTCAACATAGCGCGCCGGGACGTCAACATGCGGAACAACGCTATGGTGCGGCGGGAAGCCGTTCACGAGTATGATCCGCTCACACACTGAGGCTGCGCCATGTCCGGACTGCTGAAACCCAAGACGCCGAAGGTGCCCACGCCGCCGCCTCCCCCGGAGCGGACGGACGAAGAGATTGCCGCCGCCGGGGCCGAACAGCGCCGACAGGCTCTTGCCGCCCGTGGCGGGCGCGTGGGCTTTTCCGGGCCTCTCGGCGTCCCGAATTCCAGTCTTTCCAGCGCGACGGTGCGGCTGCTCGGCGGCAGCGGAGTTTGAGGCATGACGGCGGAAGACGATCTCAAGCGCTACAACGAAGCGAAGTCCATCCGCTCGGCGTACGAAGAGGATTGGAAGATGGCGGCAGCGCACGTGCTGCCGCGTCATTTCGCGCAATGGCAGACGGACGGCCCGGCCACCAACATGGTAGGCACACGTGCGTCGAAACGTTTGTCGTACGATGCGACTGGTGCGCTGTCGCTACCGAAGTACGCAGCAGTATTGCAGCGTATGCTATCGCCGGACAATATCATCTATCAGAAACTCGTCGCCGATAATGACGATCTTATGCGCGTATACAATGTGCGCGACTGGTTCGATCGGCTGACGCGCCGTGTGTTCAAGTATCGACGCGATCCAAGTGCGCGTTGGACGCAGATGTCCGCCGAGGTGTACAACAGCATCGGCACATACGGACATGGCGTCAAAAGCATCGTGTGGGGGCGGGCCGGCGCGCTGCGTGCGTCGCCGGGTATGTCGTACAAGACATGGCCCGTACGCGACGTGTATGTATTGGTCGACGACGAAGGCAATGTTATCGCCATCTTCCGACGCATGTTCATGAATGCTCGGCAGTTCCGTTTGAAGTGGGGTAACAGTGTCGCGGTGCCCGCGAAGATACAAACGGAACTCATAAAGCCCGGCGGGCCATCGGAAACGAAGTATTTCGAAATCGTACACTATGTTTACGTACGTGACGATTACGATCCGTTGGCGTTGAATGCGCGGCGGCATCCGTGGGCCGGACGCTACATTAGCGTGGAAGACGCCGAGTATATCGGCGCGGAAGAAGGTTTCGCCAGCAATCCGTACGTCACACCGCGTATCTCGACAGAGCCGGGTGACGTTTACGGCTACAGTCCGGCGATGACGGCACTCGGCGCCATGGGCGGAGCGAGCGCAACCAAGAAATCGATTATCAAGGGCGGGCAGAAGATGCTCGAACCGCCGTTGCTCATCAACGACGACGGTGTACTTAACGGGCGTGTGGACGTCCGACCGAACGGACTGATTTACGGCGGACTGACCAAGCAAGGGCAACCGCTCGTACAGCCATTGCAAGTCGGCGAATTCTCACCGGCCGAGACGGTTCTACAAGACGATCGGTCAGATATTCGAGACAGCTTCTTTGTCACGCTGTTTCAAGTGTTGCTTGACAACCCCAACATGACGGCGACGCAAGTCGTCGAAATGATGGCGGATCGCGGGTCGTTGCTGGCACCGACGATGGGGCGCGGGCAATCGGAGTACCTCGCACCTGTCACGCAGCGCGAACTCATACTTATGATCGAAAACGGCGTCATGGAGCCCATGCCGCCGGAACTTATCGAAGCGAAGGGCGAGTACAAGATTACGTACGGCTCGCCGTTGGCGAAGATGCAGTATGCCGACGAAGTGGCAGGCTTCCAGCGTGCATTCGAATTCGCATTGCGTGCAGCGGAAGCGACACAGGACCCGTCGCACCTCGATCATTTCGATCTGGATACCGCCATACCGGAAATCGCCGATATTCTCGGCACGCGTACACGGTGGATGCGCGATGCCGGCAGTCTCGAAAGCATTCGCGAACAGCGTTCGGAAGAGCGCGACACGCAATCCATTATCGAACAGGCGCCGGCTATCGCTGGCGTCGTATCCACGGCAATGAAGCAAGGAGACAAGCGCCTTGGCTGAAATGTCGGATATGACGGATGACGACTTGCTTCGGCATACGGACCCGCAAGCCGAAGCGAAGAAGTTCAAAAGCGAACAGGCGCAGCAACTTGCCGCGCATGTCAAGCGCACGCAAGAAGCGTATAAGCGCGTGTTCAAGGACGGCGACCCCGACGTTGAACTTGTGCTCGCCGACTTGCAGGCATTCGCGCGCTTCAATACATCAACGTTCCACGAAAACGAGCGTATCCACGTCTTGCTTTCGGGACGTTACGAAATGTGTCGTCGCATAAGCGACTACACTACGTTGCCGCTCGGCACCCTCCAAAACATGGTTATCAAGGAAGGATAAGCTTATGTTCCGCCGTTTCGCTTACGAACACCTCGCGCTGCACCTCGTGCCGCGAGCCGAAGGCGATCCCGCTGTTGTACCGCCGGCGCCTGCGCCCGTCGTGGCGCCGTGGGGCGATAAGGCGGATACCGCATGGAACGTCGGCGACAAGCCGTGGTACGAGACACTACCGGATGGTCCGTCAAAGGACCTCGTGCGTACCAAGAACTACGCCAATCCGCAGATACTTGCGGACAGCTACTATGCGCTCAATCAGGCGTACAATCAGAAAGAAGCCGGCTTGACCATGCCGGCAGCGGACGCGCCGGAAGCAACGTGGAACGACTTCTACACGAAGCTCGGTCGGCCGGAAGCGCCGGACAAATACGAAATCAAAGCGCCCGAAGGCGTAACGCTGGACGATAAGCTCGTCGGACTGGCGAAGGAAACAGCGTTCAAGCTTGGCTTGCCGCCGGCCAAAGCGCAGCAGATGGCCGACATGTATTTGACGTTCGAAAACAAATACGCGGAAGACGCCGGCAAGGAATACGCGACGCAGCAGCAAACGCAGATCGAAGCGCTCAAGACGAAGCACGGCGCCAATTACGATAAGTTTCTTGCGGACGGTCGTACGGCATTCAAGGCGCTCGGGCTGCCGGAAGACGTCGTTGCGGCAGCGGAAGCGAACATCGGCGCAGCGGCCATGATAACCATCATGTCGCGGCTCGGCGAACTTTCGTCGGAGGGCAAGCTCACGACCGGCGAAAGCGGCAAGGGCGGCATTGACGGCAAGATGACGAAGGAACAGGCGCAAGCGCGGATTGACACGCTGCGCGCCGACGAAGCGTTCAACAAGAAATTCCTCGATCCGCACAACCCGGAACACGCCTCGGCCGTTAAAGAAATGGAACGGCTTTACGCTCTGGTCTAGTTGACGCAAAGCAAGGCGTGCACTAGGTTCGCGACAAAGCGTCGGGCGCTTCGCCCGGCGCCTTCTTTCCGCCGAGAGGGCCGGCGCCCGCCGAACACCCCTCAAGAGCGCTTATCCCCGTAGCTCTAGAGGGACCATCCCATGCCCGTCGTGGAAACCATCGCATCCTATTCCGTGCCGGAAGCGCACGTGAAGATGTACACTGACAACGTCCGCACCGTCCTCGCCAAGCGCGGCGGTGTCCTCTATCCGCTCGTCTCGCGCGGCTCGTACCGTGGCGAGAAGGTGCAGCTTGTGAACTTCATCGGCCCGGTGACGTTCATCGAACGCGACAGCCCGTACGGCGATACGAAGCTGACGGAAGTCGAACACACGCAGCGCTGGATCAGCGGTCGTGAGTACGACTGCGCAATTCTCGTCGATCGTCTCGACACGCTCAAGATGATCTTCGATCCGACGTCGCCGTACGTCGAGCGTATGCGCGAGGCGGCGGCGCGCCGTATGGACGACATCGTCATGGCGAAGTTTTTCGCCACGGCGAAGGCCGGCAAAGACGGCACGACAGATGTCGTCTTCCCGGTGGCGGACGTCGTACCGCACGGCGGTACCAATCTGACCGTCGCCAAGCTGCGTTCGCTGCGCAAGCTTATCAAGAAGCGTCATGTCGATCTGCGTGGCGTTCGGCCGCTCATCGCGGTGACGGCGGAACAGACGGACAGTCTGCTCGGCGAAACGGCAGTCGGTTCGATCGACTACAACAGCGTCAAGCCGCTGGTGGACGGCGAAGTGTCGTCTTTCATGGGCTTCAACTTCCTGCCGTTCGAAGACTACGACGGCAACGGCATTCCGACGTACCAGTCGTCGGGGACTATCCGCCAGTGCCCCGCGTGGGTGCCGGACGGTATGCACTTCGGCGAATGGGATGCGTTGACGATTATCATCAACAACCGTCCCGACAAGAACAACATCAAGCAAATCCATGCCACGTTCACCGCCGGTGCAACGCGGCAGGAGGAAGGCAAGGTGTTTCAGTGCGAGTGCAAGGAAAGCTGATAAGCTTTACCTAGCAGTCGTCACGCAAACGAAGGAATGCAGATATGGCAATCACGACCACGCAGGCGCCGAACCTCATCGAAGGTTCGCGTGTCTATCCGATCAACGATCATGGCAAGCTTCGTTTCATGACGGGGCTCGTCACGCAGGGCGCGGCGGCCGGCGACGACGGTTCGTTCGTCGAATTCTTCCGACTGCCGCCCGGCCGCGTTCGTGTACTGCCGTGGCTCGGTCGGCTGCGGTGTTCGGCGCTCGGTGCGTCGCGCGTCCTCAAGATTGGTCATCGCGCGTACCAGTCGCAGGCGCCGGGCGGCGGCGTCAATCCGGTGGCGGAAGACGATGACGCCTTCGCATCGGGGCTGAACGTGTCGGCGGCAGCGCTCGTCACGATCAACACTGCCGATCTGAAAGGCGACATGTATTCGCGCAGCGGCATCGTCGTGTACGGCACCGTGACCGGCGGCACCATTCCGGCGGCGGCGCAATTGGAGTTGATGCTGCCTTACCTGTACGAGTGATCGTACAGGACGTGCCTGCCCCCTCTAGAGAAAGGCCGCGATCATGGCGTACACCCCGAAGGATATTGCGAATATCGGGCTCGTCAAGATCGCGGCCAATCTCGTTAACAATCTCGATCCACCGAAGACGCAGCTTGAGAAGCTGATTGCGCTTGGTTTCGATCATTGGCGCGATGACGAACTTACGCAGCGCCGTTGGGTTTTTGCTCGCACGTACGTAACGCTTACACCAAGCGAAGTGTTGACGGACACTAGCGTACGTCGCCGCTACGTCTACAGTCTCCCGGTCGATTGCCTATATCCGTGGAAGACGAAACATTCCACGTGGATACAGTACGGCGACAAACTGCACGACACAGAGAGCACGTTGCGGTTGACGTACACGCGACGTGTGGAAACGTCCATGTTGCCCCCAACGTTCGTGGAAGTGCTGGGCTGTCGGATCGCGAAAGAAAATGTCGAGGCCGCAACTCAGTCCAACACGAAGCAAGCGACGGCGGACGCCAATTACGATAGGGCTGTAGCGAAAGCCGGTCGTATCAACGCCTATATTCTGGAAGTCGAGACGATCGGCACAGAAGACGAACACAGCGATTGGCTTACCGCACGTTGGGGCTGCTAAATGGCTAAGGCATCGCCCGCTCGCAATTCGTTCAACGCGGGCGAATACTCCGTACTCGTCGAAGGCCGGACGGATTACGAACGTTATCCGGCTTCGATGAAAGCCCTACTTAATATGGTTGTCACACCGCAAGGGCCGGCGTTGCGTCGTAGCGGGACGGAGATACTTACCGAAGCGTGTTATGACGACAAGTACAGCACGCTCAAACCATTCATTTACAATGAAGATCAATCGCTGTGGTTAGAGTTCACAGATGGACGCGTGCGCTTCGTGCTCGAAAGCGGCGTACAGACGTATCCGGCGGTGCCTGTCGCGTCGGTTGAGAGCACCGTACCTTTCGTCATAAGGTCCGCGACGTTGGGTGCGGAACCGGGCGATCAAGTCGTCATCAACGGACTACCGGGTGCGCTTGCGTTTAACGGGCGTACGTTCAATATCGTTTCCAAGCTCGGTGACGATTACACGCTTGACGCCAACTTTCCCGGCTCGGCGATCGAGTATCCCGGCATGACAGCGGCGCGTGTGTATCACGTCGGCTTGCCCTATACCGATGTCGAGGCGCGTGGCATCCGTATGCTCACACTTGAAGATACGGTGTACATATATTGCGATGGGCATCGGCCGGCGCTGCTGCGGCGTTATGGCGGTTACGACTGGCGCTATTCCCAGCGCGTGTACGTCGGCGGGCCGTTCATCGATCATACCGGCAAGAAGATGGGCACGCTCAAACCGGACGACAGCGGTCGTGCACGTAACGCATCCGTAACTTCGTCCACTGCCGAGAGCGGTCACACCAATAGCGCGCTACTCGATCAGAGCGCGGAGACATGGTTCCAAGTCGCCGCGCCAGCGCCGGCATCGCCAGCGCAGGAAGCGTACATGCTATTCGACTTCGGCGAGCCCATCGTAGTCGACGGTTACAAGATACACCGTAGCCGTGACAACAACATTGAAGACGCTGACAACAATCGATACTCGGCGACGGATGCGGCGCCGAGTGATTTCTCGCTTAGGGCGCGCGTCGGCACGTCTGGAACATGGTTCATGTTGGACCGTCGCGCTGGGCATGTTGTGTACGACAATGGTTGCACCCCGATGTTCAACCTGACGAACACGATCGCGTATCAGCAGTATGAGTTAAACGTCTACAAGCTTGTAGGGGAAGGAAATATCGCAGCGCGTATCGGTGAAATCATATTTCAAGCGAGCACCGATCCAGCGATACCGTATGCTGACGTCGTTTTGAGTGGCAACTATTCCGACGTCAATAATGGACAAGGTTTCTTGGCGTCGGACGTCGATCGGCTATTGCGCCTGAAAGGTGCGGATAACATTTGGCGCATCGCGCGCATTACAGAAGTCACGAACGCGACGACCATTCGTATTCACTACGAAGGCGAGCCGATGTTCGATGCACAGCCGATTATTGAATGGCAGCTAGGCTATTTCTCCGATACGATCGGATGGCCTACATGTGCGACGTTCGCCGAAGACAGGCTATGGGAAAGCGGCATGTTCGGTGCGCCCGGCATCGTTGTTGCGTCCCGCACTGGCGGCTACGACGACTTCACGCAGAAGTCGTCGACCAACGAAGTATTGGACGACGGCGCGTTGGTCGTGCGCCTGAACGGTGCTCGCACGTCACGCGTGCGTTGGCTGGAAAGCGATGAACGCGGCGTGCTCGTTGGTACAGGTGCGGGTGAGTTCGTGATTACGTCGTCGTCTACATCTGACAGCGCGATCACGGCACGCAGCATACGTGCCCGTAATTCGACGAAACGCGGTTCGGCATATGTTGAGCCGGTCAAGTCGGATCGGCAGGTTCTTTTTGTGCAGCGCTCTAAGCGTAACCTTCGTGAAATGGCGTACGTGTTCGAAGCGGATGGCTATCGTACACCGTCGCTCTCGCTGTTTGCGTCGCATCTGACTATAAGCCAATTCGAAGAGTTGGCGTTTGCCGAAGAGCCGTACAGCATAATGTGGGTGCGGCGCGCGGACGGCAGCGTCATAGCGCTCACGTACAATCGCGAGCATGACGTCATCGGATGGCACCGACATGACTTTGGCGGCGTTGTGACGTCCGTAAGCACGTTGCCGTCCGCCGACAACACAACCGATCTGACAGCCTTCGTTATCGACCGCGAGGTTGACGGCGAGACACGGCGTTTTATCGAAAAGCTTACGCCGCTATGGGATTTCGGCATGACGCTTGACGGCGCGCATTTCGTCGATTGCGGCAAGCGCTACACTGGCGCCCCCACCAATCAAGTGTTCGATCTATGGTTTCTTGAGGGCGTGGAAGTCGACGGGCTTATGGACGGTGTGAAGTTCCGTGGGCTTCCCGTCACGAACGGCGTGCTTACACTGCCGAACAACGTACTGGCGAGTAACATCGTTGTCGGCCGGGGCTTCTCTTCGTACGGCGAAACGTCGCGGCTTGAAGCTGGCGCAGCGGACGGCACGTCACAAGGCAAGATCAAACGCGCCAACTTGGTAGCGCCATTCGTATGGGATAGCTGGGGCGGCGAAATCGGCCGCTACAATGAAACTGACGGCGCGTACGAATGGGAAGACATTCTCTATAAAGACGACTATAGCACCAACGATCGCCCGGCGCTGGCGACGTTCATCGGCGAGCCGGTGCAAATGCCGATCGGCTATGATAACCGGGGCGCTATCGCATTCCGGCAAGACGATCCTTATCCGCTCAATGTCGTCGCGCTCTATCCGCAACTCATGACGCAGGATCGGTGATGCTTACGTTCGTGAAGCTGCACCCGGAGCACCTGAAACACATACGCGTCGCAGACGTTCAAACGACTGACTACGCGATGCTCACTGCGCCCGATACGGCGGCGGTGCTGTCTACGTCCCTCGGTATGTCGGCTTGGGCGTCTGAACGCTGCGTCGGGGCAGCCGGGCTCGTGCCCTATTGGTCGGGACGCTATGAGGCTTGGGCGCTACTCGATCGCGAGGCCGGCAAGCACGCGTTGCCGATCCTGCGCAAGATGCGCTATGTACTCGACACCTTCCCGGCGCGGCGCATCGAAATGACGGTTTACGTTGATAACAGAGCCGGCCACCGGCTGGCGGAAGCACTCGGCTTCGATCCCATGAAAGCCGTTACGCTTGAGGCGTACGCACCAAACGGTGCGGACGTCGTGATGTATTCGCGGGTGAGCAAATGACGGCAGTCGCACTAGTAGCCGGATTACAGCTTGCGGCCGGTGTCGTCAGCGGGCTCGGCGCCGTACAGCAGCTTAACGCACAAGCGGCAGCATCGGAGTATAACGCGCGCGTCGCCGATCGCAATGCGCGCACTGTGTTGCAGCAGACGGAGAGCGAAGCGGAAAGCCAACGCCGGGAAGGCCGGCGCAAGCTATCTGCGATACGCGCGCAATATGGTGCGAGCGGTTTGACCATGGAGGGCTCGCCGCTTGACGTGCTTGAAGATAGCGCGATGGAAGTTGAGCTTGACGTGCAGAAGACGCGCTATAAAGGGCACATGGAAGCGCTCGGCTACACGGAAAAAGCCAAGCTGTCACGCTTGCAAGCCGAAAGCGCGAAAGACGCGCGAGCGCTCAGCTTTACGTCTCAATTGCTCGGCGGTGCAGAACGCGCCGGCATGACACTGGTAGGGTAACATGCCTGCAATTCCGTTAGTCACGTCTCGTCAGTCTGTAATGGTCGGCGCGCCCGATGTATACGCGAACGAAGAAATGTTCGGTTCGCAGACAGGACGTGCGTTACAGCAGAGTGCGCAGGCGATCGACGGGATCGCTGCGGTTATCGACAAGCGGCGGCAGCAGTCGCGCGAGGAAGACGCAGCGAGCATCATCGCCAATTCAGATTACAGCAAGCGTGATCTGGATCGGCGTAACGCTGCGGCGCCGGGCGCGCCGGACTTCTACCGTAGTACGGGTGTCGACTACGATAATTGGGTGAACGAACAGACCAATAGTATTCAGGACGATTGGACGCGGCGCACGGTCAAAGAGACGCTGTTGCGCCGCAAGCCGGGCGTCATGCAGAACGCGGCGCAATTCGAAATTGCGTCCATGGAGAGCAAGAGCAAGACGGAAGCCAATGATGGGCTTTCGAACGTCATTAATCGCGTGCGCTCCGATCCGACTGCGTACGATCAAGCGTTGACGGATGGCGATAACGTCATTGCATCGCGTACGGGTATCGCGGAAGGTGACAAGTTCGTCATGCAGCAGAAGTTCCGGCAGGGGCTTGTGCAGGCGCGCTTTGACAGCATGCGTGACAGCGCAACGACGATCGAAGGTATCGACGCCGTTGAGAAGGAACTCAGAGACAAGAAGTGGGCAGATCAATTCGATAGCGCCGAGTACGATCGGCAATTGAACGCGATCGATGCGGCGCGTACGTCGATCACGTCGGGTACTCGCGCGGAAATTACAGCGTCGCTTGAAGACTTCAAGTCGCGTTCCAACGATCCGACGACGCTTATCGATCCTCAAGAACTCCGCGATCTGGAAAAGAAAGTTGAGAAGTACGGATCGGATAAGCAAATCCGCGACTACTACGCCGTCGTGAAGCGGCAAGAGGTGTACCGCGATGAAGGTAAGCTTCCGCCGCATGAAATACAGGCGCGTCGTGACAAGGCAGAAACGGGCTTCAAGGGCCGTGCGTCGCCGGATGAAGCGCGAGCTATGCAATTGTATATCTCGAACGGGCTTACCGCCGAGCAAGCAGGCGGTATTGTTGGAAATCTTGTATGGGAGGCAGGCGGACGCCTCAACCCGAATGCTATTAATAGCGGTGACGGACGCGACGGTTCCGATAGTATCGGTATTGGTCAATGGAATGGCAAACGGGCGCAGGCGCTTAAGACTTTCGCGGCGTCACGCAACAAACCGTGGAATGATCTAGAGACGCAACTGCTGTTCGTACTGCACGAGTTGAACGGAACGGAAGGACAAGCCTTCTCCGTGCTCAAGCGTGCGCGTACGGCGGACGAAGCGGCGTCGGCATTCGTCGGTTATGAGCGGCCGAAAGGCTGGTCCGAAAAAGACCCGGAGAACGCGCACGGATGGGAAAACCGCGTGGCGCATGCACGCCGTCTCTCGGGATCGGCGGCAGGCGCAGCGCCGGGCGCGTACGTTGAAAATCAGGCGCGTGACGATTTGCTGCGTCTCAAGCGCGACGTGCTCAAGAATAACATGATGAAGGATGGCAACGACACCGGGCTTATTCAACTCGCACCGCTCGATCCGTCCGACCCGCAGTCGTTCGTAACACGCGGCATGCAAGCACTTAAGGTTGCCGAGAATAACGGCATCACGTACGAGAACATGACGCCGCTGACGACGGATGAAGTGACACAGATGTCGCAAACCATATCGTCGGGTACGATCGACGATAAGCTTGCTGTCATGACGTCGCTTATGTCCATGAACCGGGACGTTGCGCGTGCGGCGTTCAAGCAACTTGGGCAGACGGACAAGGTGTTCGAACACGCAGCGGGTGTCGCGATGGCCGGGGCGCCGGACGTTGCTGCCGAAGTCGTGCGCGGGCGTACACGGTTGACGGATGACAAGCAACTCAAAGAAACGTTCGCTACGCGTGACTACGCGAATGCTTTCGACGCGATCGTGAAGGGCTCGCTTAACGGTGTGCCGCCGGATCGCGTACAAGCGATACGCGATGCTGCGCTTGCACATTACGCCGAAACGTACGTAGCGCGCGGGCCGGATCGTGCCGTATCTGGCGTAGCACCAGACAGCGCAGCGCTTGAACGCTCGGTAGACGCCGTGCTCGGCGGGCGCCCCGGTGGCAGTCGCATAGGCACCGTTAACGGCGAAACGACCATTCTGCCGCAAGGTGTCAACGAAGATACGTTCGAAGCGGCACTCGACAATATGTCCACTGTCGACTACGCGCGTTTGTCGGCGACAGGGCAGCCGCCGGTTTACGCCGATGGCACATTGGTCACACCAGACGAAATCGCGCGCGAAGGGCGTTTCAAGGCCGTTGGCAACAATAAGTACATGATCCAGATGGGCGGCGATGATTACTTGCTCACGGAACCGCCGCGTACCGGAACAGCACCGACGCCTTACGTATTCGTCGCCGATCCTAACGAACTCTGGTGGATTGTCTCCGCTAACGCTCCTGCAGGAACCGACAGGCTACGGGGCGGACTGCGTGCACGCCAGAACGCGGCGAGGAATATGTAATGGTCGATTATATTCTCGGCGATGATAACGATCTTCCGTCTGCCGGCAGCGGTGCGAAGCCGCCGCGTCTCGGCTTTCTCGGTGCATTCGAAGCGTCGTATGAAAGTCAGCAGCGTACGAACTCCGTATGGGGTCGTGAAGTCGCATTGCGGGAAGCAGAGCAAGAACAGATTAGCCGTGCCAAGGCGGCGGGCGTCAAGCTTCGGTCGCTCAATGACAGCGACGATGGCGACGTATTCGGCGGCTTCACGCCGTGGGTAAACAGTAAGCGTTACACCGATATTACGCGCTTCTATGAAGACGGCGGGACTGGCGTCGAAAGCCAGACGTTCGGTGAGCGTGATCGTGAAATTGAAGAGCTTAAAGCAAAGCATCCTGACCTCGGGCTCAAGACGTACCGCGAGCTTTGGCAAGACGTCAAAGCGAAAGCGAAGGAAGCTGAACGCGTATGGGATCGTGGCGAGACAACCATGGGAGGCGCAATTGGCGGTTTTCTTGGTGGCGCTGTCGCTTCTATGGACATACGCACAGACCCGACTAATTTCATCACAGCGCCAGTCGGCGCCGCCGGCCGTACAGTCTTGCGACGTATCGCCGGACAGTCCGGTGTGCAAGGGCTCACGGAAGCCATAAACCAGTTTACCGGCGTACAAGAGAACAGACGTTTACTCGGCTTGGATTACGGCGCCGAACAAGGCGCTTGGTCCGTGGGCGCTGCCGCAGCCTTCGGCGGGGCGCTACAGGGCGTCGGCGAGGCGTTCGGCGCTGTTGGGCGGCGTTGGTTCCGCAACACGCCGAACGATCCCGCGCCGCCTCCCCCGGCGGACGGTCGGGCTGCGCTTGTGGCAGCGCTGCGCAACCGGCCGGCACCTGTCGAGCCGCCCGCACCGGAAGTCATTCCGTCGTACAGGATCGAGTACGAAGAGCGGCCGATTATCGAACGTGTTGATATCTTGTCGGACTTTGACGCGTTCATGCAACTCGTCGATCGCGGGCGTACGGATTATGGTCCCTCCCGCGTAGCGCAGGGGCGGCTTAACCGCGATCTGACGGCGCTCGATCTGCAACTGAATGATGTCGGCGGGCCGCGTCCATGGGAAGCATTGCCGGCGATGGACACACGTCCGCGTCCGGCAGATGTATCAACGCATATCGGCGCGCCGTACCGCGCGGCAGCGTCACGTGTGGAAAGCGTTGACGAAATTGCACGCACTGTCGATCCCGAAGCATTCCGCCTGTACGACAAGATATCGCAACAGATGGCAAACGTACGCGCAATGATACGCGACGTACCGAAGCGGGAAGCGCAAGATGTCAAAGCGGGAGTTGCGGCAGAAATTGACGCACAGATCGGTTTGCTTGAAGCGCAACGGAAAGCTGCGAAAGGCAAGGCGGCGAAAAGGCTTGACGACAGGCTGGCGGCTCTTCGCGATACACGTAAGCGGGAGTTCGGCGACAAGCCTGTAAGGGAAAGCGCAAGTGATGCGGAGTTGCGCGAACGGCTCATGAAGTTGGACGAACAGCAACGCGATCTCGCGCCCGTCATCAGTCGTGCGTACGCAGCGGCTAAAGGGGAGTGGGCTTTTCGTGAGCAAATCGATCCAGACGCGCTTGCATTCATACGCGAACGTAACGACCGTGATACGCCGGTATTTGACACGCCGCATCTTGAAGCGGACGTCGAAGTCGGTTTCACTGCATCGAAAGTAACGGTGTACGAGACGATCGCCGATCAAGTACCTATGGTCGCCAGCCGGCCGGAAGTTACATCGAAGCTCGGGCCGGATGCGGACGCAGCAGACGCTATTGCTGCGATCGTAGCGGAAGACGCAAAGGTGCTTGACGAAGCAATCGACCAATTCTTGACGGACGTCAAAGCGTCTACAGCAGAAGATGCGGATCGGCCGCTTATCCTCGCCGATGGTACGGAACTCGATCTTAACGAACGCATCACGGTTCCGCAGGAAGACGGCGACGGCTTTCGCGAAATCACGGTGCGTGAATATCTCAAAGACGTGCAGGACGACGAGATAGCGATGCAGGCTGTTACGTCATGCTCTGTACGTCCGATGGCTGCGGCCGAAGTCGAGGGTTAATCATGCCGGGAAGTCCCGCATTCACGCGCTGCGTGCAAGAAAATCTCAAGAAGAAAGGTTTCGGCGAAAAGCGCATCAAACAGCTTACAGAGCGGTTTGACGGGCTCGTCGACGGATACGTCTTTGAGGGGCGTACCGAAGCGGACGCGAATACGATCGCGATGCGTCAGCTATTCGGCGAGTTGTCGGATCGGTTGAAAGAGAAGGGCAAGCGTGCCGCTGCCGATCTGGTGAAGGCAGCGCAGCACGGTCGCGGCTTTGTCGAGTACAGCCGCAACGACGCAGTGTTCGGGAAAACCAATGCTGGCACGCCTGACGGCCGGGCGGCGATAGCATGGTTTGAACACGATCCGCGTGCGAAGCACACGAACTATTCCACGGAGCTTGAGAACGAGCGTGGCGCGTTGTGGGCCATCATGTCTGACGTGCTCGATAAAGTCGGCAAAGGCGCGTTCGGCCGGCAGATGGGTGCGGCGCATCTGCCAAACGTCATCCGCGAGTTATGGGGTGACGACAGCGGCGACGTCGTCGCTAAGCAAATCGCACAGTCATGGCTAAAGACGCTGGACGCGGCAGTTGACAGGTTTAACGCGGCCGGCGGCAGTATGAACAAGCTGGCGGATTACCGGATCGGGCAGCGCCAAAATCCGGCGAAGCTACTCAACAAGGAGCGCGAGTGGACGGAGTTCCACATGCGTGCACTCGCTTGGGATAAGATGCGCCACGAAGACGGATCGCCAATAAAAGTCAGTGAGCGCGCGGAAGTGCTCAAAGACGTATACGCTACACTGCAATCCGGCGGCGCGAATAAAATCGATCCGAACAAGTATGGCGGCAAAGGCCGATCGCTCGGCAATCAGTTGGAAGCACACCGTTTCTTGGTCTATAAAGACGCGGCAAGCTGGCTTGAGCAGCATCAACGTTACGGTGACGGAAACGTATTTGACGTAATGGCATCGCATATCGAAGCACAGGCGCACCGTACTGCACTTGTACGGGTGTTCGGTTCAAATCCGGAAGCGGGCATAAAGCAAATCCGCAGTATGGCGCTCAAGCGGGCGTCTGCGCTTGGCGGCGCAGTACAAGCAAAGACCGAAGCCATCATCACACAGAAATTCGATGAAATGGCAAAGGTCGTGTTGCAACGTAACGCGATGGACCCGCACAGCCGTTTCGGCAGCGCCGTTGTCGGTACGTCGAATGTGCTCACGTCGGCGTTGCTCGGTTCGGCATCGTTGCTCGCGATCCCCGGCGACTTCATCACGTCGGCATTCGTAAAGGGCTTCAATCAGATGTCGCCGTTTGCCGGCGTGCAGTTTTACGTCAATGCGCTCGTCACAGATCGCAAGCTTATGCGCGACATCGGCGCGCAATCCGGCTTCGTGCATGACAGTGTGGTCAATGCGATGTACGCGACGCAGCGTTTTACCGGGATCGGTACGCTCGCGCCGTCCGTCACACGACGTCTTGCTGACATAACCATGCGTGCGTCGTTGATGACGCAGCACACGGAGGCGGCACGACTGGCGAACAGCGTCGAATTCATGGGCATGTTTGCGCGTAACGCCAAGACGAAGTTCGACAAGCTTCCGTTCCGCGAGATGCTTGAGCGTCATAGTATCACGGAAGAAGATTGGAACGCGTTCCGTGTCGGCAGCATGTACGAACCGCGCCCCGGTGTGAAGTTGTTAAGGCCGATCGACTTCGTACAGAGCAACGATGCGCTGTACCGCAAGTTTCAAGGCATGATGCACGAAGAGGGGCGCAACATGGTGCCGGATGCCACCATAGAGGCATCTGTTGCACTGCGTGGTACGACACGACCAGACACGATGCACGGCGCGCTTTTACATTCGTTCGCCATGTTCAAGAACTTTCCCTACACGATGATTATGACGTACGGCCGGCTGGCGATGACAAACCCGAACCGTGCGGGTCGCGTCGGATGGGTGGCAGGCTTGGCGGCAGCAATGACGCTCGTCGGCGCGATGGGCATACAGAACCGTGAGATTACACAAGGCCGCGATCCACTGCCGATGGACACGGCGACGTTTTGGGGCCGTGCGGCGCTCGCTGGCGGCGCTCTCGGGATCATGGGTGATTTCCTCTTCGCAGGCGTCAACCGCTTCGGGCAGGGACCGGAAGAGACGGCAGCCGGCCCTCTCGTGTCGTTGGCTGGCGACGTCACGGACCTCGTGTTCGGGAAGCCGTTCGGATGGGTGGAAATGTCTGACGGGCTCGGCGGCAAAGAGGGCGTGAACACGGCTGCCAAGGCGGTGGAGTTCGCCCGGCGCTACACGCCTGTCGTCTCGGCGCTTTGGCCGGCACGGCTCGTGATACAACGCTACTTCTTTGACAGCCTCGCGGAACTCGCCGATCCGAAGGTGTATCAAGCCCGGCGCCGTCGTGCTATGAACCGGCGTCGCCAGCAAGGCAACGAAGCGTGGTGGCCCGAAGGCTCGCCCGCGCCCGTACGTGGTCCCGACTTCGGCAACATCATGGGGCAATAGCAATGTCCGTCGCAACGACAGCCGTCGCGTTTCACTTCGGCCCGGTGGCGGCAGGCGTGCCGTGCAATTGCCCGGCGAAGCTGTATATCGAGCAAGGCGTTAAGGTGACGTACGGCGCGGCGAAGCTGCCGGCGACGCTCGGCTTGCATTACACCGTCGTGTTGCAGCCGCTTGCCAACTACGACAGTTTTCAGATCGTACCGACAGCAGCGCTTATCGCGGCGATAGCGACAGCAGTCGAAACAAATGAAATCGACGTCACGCGCGCGACACCGTTCACCTCTGATTTCAGTGACACGGACGGCAATTTTACGCTCAAGATCATGTATGAGTTCGATCGTACGCTCATGCGTTCGCAGGAGATGTACGATCAGATTACATTGGTCGCCGACATCGCCGAAGACTTGGAAGGCGTATTAGAAGACGCCGAAGAATTCGCCGACATGGCGGAAGCGGCGAATATCGATTTTCAGAAACGCTATCTCGGCGCCAAGACGGCAAACCCCACGGTCGATAACTTCGGGCAGCCGTTACAATCGGGCGTGCTGTACTTCAACACAGTCGCCGTCGAAATGCGTGTGTTCACACCACCGTCGACATGGACGGCGGTCTACACACCAGTGTCGGGCTATGCGACCATCACTTACGTTAATTCATCGATCGCGGCGTTGACGAAGGCGAGTGTTGGGCTGGCGAACGTCGACAACACGTCGGACGCGAACAAGCCCGTGTCGTCGGCACAAGCGACAGCTATTGCGGCAAAAGCATCCAAGAATGGTTATGACACCATCGTTACGACGTCGGATGCTCCGTATACGCTCGTGCTCGCCGATGGGCTCAATGCGCTTGTGCGTACGAATTACAGTATCGCACGCGATTTCACCATACCGACAAACGCGAGCGTCGCGTTTCCCGTCAATACGAAGATCGATGTACTTTGGTACGGCGTCGGGCAGCCGACGATCGTCGGCGCCGTTGGCGTTACAGTCGTAGCGGCGGGCAACCGTTTGAAAGTCGGTGAGCGCTACGCCGCAGTGTCGCTCGTCAAGATGGCGACAAATGAATGGGCTGTCGTCGGGAGTACGGTTGCATGAGTATTCCTCTCGGCATATTGGAGCAAGGCAGCGTCTTTGTTGGCAAGACGTTGCAAGAGTGCATCAACGCCGTCAGTTCTACAGGCTTGCTCTGTTGCTACGACGCAGGCGACATTAATTGCGTGTCCAACGCCACTCAAGCTAGTTGGTCGGATGCGCTAGGCAACGAACCGGATTTCTATCGGGGCACGTCATTTGCCGCCGACACGGGCGAACCGACATTTAACGGCACGCCGGGCGGCAAGTCGCCTAACGAGTATTGGACGGGACCGGGTCCGGCTGCTGCGGCGAATGGAGTGTTCCAAGAAAGCGGAACGCTTATGGACTTCGCCGAACCGTTCCACAAGGACAACGCGCTCTTTACGATGTTGGCGTTGTTTTACGTACCAGATGCAGCGCCTGCCACTGACAAGTTCATCTTTCTTTTTCGTTCGGCGTTCACGACTACGGGACGTGGTGTAGCGTGGTATCTTTCATGGGATAGCGCTAACGACATATGGGAAATGCTGTGCGTCATTTATACTGGTACGTCGGTTGCGCGTTCGTTACGACAGACAGTACCTATTGTTGCGGGCTGGAATTACGCAGCCGTCGCCGTGCAGGAAAACAGTAATCTCGCCCGGTTTAACGTCAATAACACGACGATCGACAGCATGGCAGCATCCTACACCTCGCCTTCCGCCAGTGCATCAACGTCTACGTATCAGATATTCGGTAACGTCGCGACAATCCGTGCAGCGGATATGAGCGACATTCCCGGCTTCCGCGCAAAAGCATTTGCCGCGTTCAGCGCAGGCAAGAACGCAGCGACGTTATCGAGCTACTACGCTGCGATTAAGGCGGACATGCTGCCGTCGCTACCATAGGAGACACGACATGACTGATTGGCCGAAACAGACACCCGCGAACATGAACGTCTTTTACGGCAACCCGGATACGAACCGAGACGGCCGGGCTGACGGCATGTGGGAAGCGAACAATCTCACGCGTATCGTTCCGCCGTACAAAATGGTGCTGGCATGGGACAAGACGCGTGTCGTCAGCACCATCGTCGTGAACAAGAAGTGCGCCGCCGATCTGCTGGCGATCCTGACGGAAATCAAGGATCATTACGGTTCGCAGGAAGCCATAGAGAAGGCGCGCATGCATCTCTACGGCGGCTGCTACAATTTCCGGCTCAAGCGCGGCGGCTCGTCACTCTCGATCCATTCGTGGGGCGCGGCGATCGACCTCGACCCGGAACGCAACGGCTTCGGCGTTCGTTACAATGAAGCCAAGGGCATGATGCCGAAAGCGGTCGTTGACATCTTCAAGCGCCACGGCTGGACGTGGGGCGGCTTGTGGAGCAAGGCGGACGCCATGCACTTCCAAGCGGCGGACATCTGACGTGTTCAGTCCGTTCACGCACGTCATGGCATACATATGGTCGTATCTGCCGGCGACGGCGGTGTTGTTCGCGGCAGGCACGCTCACACTCGTGGGTTTTGTTGCGCTCATCATCGCGTACGTCGGCAGATACTTCGTGCCGTGGCGTACGTGGATATTCGTCGGCGGGCTTGTCGCGCTGGCGTTTGGACTTTGGAGCGGCGGCGTTGGTTCGGCGCAGTTGGTAAGCGAAGAAAGACAGCTACGTCGCGACAACCAAATATTGACGGAACGTGTCGAGACGCAAAAGAACATTATCGAAGCGGATGCAAAGCGAGCGCAAAACGCCGCCGATCGCATCGAACGTTTGGAGCGCTCCATTGTCACCGACACACCAAAGAATGATACTCGTGCTCTGCCTCGCGACGTGCTTGAGCGGCTGCGGCAATTCCGCAATCGCAACTAGGCAGACGTACACGACGGCGGATGCAGCGATCCCTAAGAAGCAGGAAAAGAACGTTCTGCCGGATATGCCGGCGGACATGAAGACGTGCGTACGTCGCGTTGTATCGCCGACGTTAGAGGATCGCGATCTTACGGTTGAGGAAGTCGAGGCGTTGTTAAAGCAATACGAAGTCGTCACCGCAAAGCTGCGTGTATGCGGCGAGCGCCCGGTTCAATGGTTCGCCGATCTGCGTAAACGCTGGCGGTAAGCCATGGAAGGCGGACCTATCCTTGACGTCCTCATAGGCCAAGGCCCGCTCGGGCTCATAGCCGGCTGTCTCTTTTGGTTGTACTATCGGGAGCGCGAGCGGAACGATCAACTTGTGCAGCGGGTTGAAGAGCTACAGACGCAGCGTATTAACGACACGCGCGCCGACTTGTCCAAAGTCGCAGAAGCGCTCATCACTAGCTCGACTGCGATCCGCACCAGCGAGAACAGCATGATGGCGCTGCAACGCGTAGTCGAGACAGCCATGCAAGCGAAGGGATAGCAGCCATGCACCGCTTGCTTAACCTATTCCGCAATTCCCCTCCCGAAGTACCGCGCACGCCGGTAGTTGTGGAAGCGGAGGTATCCCGCTTGCGCACGCAACTCGATCGTTTGAACGAAAAGCATTCGCGTATTGTTGACGAATATCGTACTCTAGGCGATGACGTCATTGCGACCATGGAAGGTCTGCTAAGACATTATGAGCCGCCGAAGGACGGTGACGATCGTGGAACGCCTCAAGACATTGTACGCTGATTGCGGGGCATTGCTGCGCGACATTGCTACAAGCCGCCTCGTATGGGGCGGCTTGTTCTGCTTATCCATATTCTGGATCGTCGCCGCCATCGCGCGTTTCGAGCATTACATACCGCTTGTGCATGCGCTGCGCTTCATGGTCGCTGTCGCCGCCACGGTGGCCTACGCTGTCGGTGTGCGCAAAATCCTGCAACGCCGGCCGATCGATCGCTTGTCGCAGATCACGCTAGGTGTGACCGTTGCGTGGTTCGCCGAGGCGTGCCTTGCATTCGGCTCGCTGTGGTACCGACTGGACGACACCATGACTTGGTGGACGGATAGCCCGATCGTGGCGTTTTTGCTCTACACCAAGACGCTCGGCGGCGTGCTGCATATCACAGCGCCCGGCGCGATCGATGGGCAGGTGCCGACCCGCAATTGGGTTATCCTCGCCGTGGCGATCGGCGCGGCTGTGGGGCTGGCCGGCTTCCTTATCGGGGTGAATTGGGGGCCGACATACCTGAGCGGCCGAACCGCGCTCTAGCGCCTCGCGCCGGCTTGCCGTTTAAACAGCAGCGATCCGATTCCGGCCGACTTGTTCCAACGACTAGAACGGAATGTCCTCATCTATCTCCATGACGACATCCCGGCAGAACTCCCATAGCTCACAAGCTACGTCAGGTGGCGGCAGCCATCCCGACCAATCACGCACAAGACGCATGCAACTCGACTGCCGCCACGTGATCTGTTGCGCGCCGAAGCACACCGCCATTTCGCGCATCTGTAGGCAGATGTCATAGTGGTCGCCTTGGTAGTGTCGACGCGCAACGCCAATGCGTTGCGCCATGGCGTGCAATTCCTCTTCCGTGTCGGCGATCATGTGGCACATAATCATCCGCCGGAACTTTGCACGCATGTTGTCGACGTACACTGTCACGTGAATAGCTGTGCCTGCATTATGAGTGTCATTGCTGCGCCGGTAAGCACACCCCAAAGCCAAACCTCAAGCTTGCTCATCTGAATTCTTCCACTCCATATCCTTTAACGGTGTAGCCTTCGGGTAGCGGTTGCGTGTTTAAACAACCTCTACGCCGTATGTCCATACACAGTAGCCAATAGTTGCCGTTCCGGTCGCCATCGACAACCCAGCAATTCACACCACACATAAGGCACGGTTGTGCTCTTACATTGTTGTCAATACACTTGAACAGTGAAACCTCTTGTCGGAGTATCACCGTCCGTCTCCTGTTTCATTGCTATAGCCTGCTGCCGGCATATTCATCTTGGCGCGGTTCCATGGCTGCCAACTACGCCGTCCGTCGCGTAGCATTTCGTCCGACTTCTTGTACGCTTCAAGCAAGTCTTTCGTCGCCGTCGCAGGCTCTTTGCCGTACGCCGCACTCATCAGCAGATCGTACAACTCGGCGCCTCGATCCCGGCGGCGGGTATTGAAAGCCCCGCGACAGGCGGCAGAACAGAACTGAGCGTTCCACTGGCGGGCTCGGAAGGTCTTGGCGCATTCGACACAAGCGGGCATGGCAGACAGGCTCCTACGGGGCGCGCGATCGCGCCGTTTCAACGACCCGTCAATTGCACTAGCACAGACCCCTTCCCGTTGTCGCGGTGTATCTTAATCACGTCCTCGCTATCACGGATCGTGACGCCGTTGAGGAATGTCCTATTGATGTCGTCGCGCAACGTCGTCTTGGATATGACGGCGAATAGCGCATCCGCCGCCTGTACAGCCGTCACCGCATCCGCAAGTGTGATACGCGATGCGCCGTCCGGCTGCGACAGAATGTAGTCCCGAATAATGGTTGCCATGTACTGCGTGCGATCGTCCTTCACGTCGCGCATTTCCATCGGCACCGGCACGCCGACCATGTCCGTTGACTGAATGCGTAACGTCTCCCAGCGCAGCCATAGGCTAGCGTCCGTCGCGACCTTCGTATAGTTCATCTTGCTTTCGTCGATACGCACATAGTCGCGTTGCTCGACAAGAGGGATACCGAAACGCTGTAGGTCCGTGTTCGTCGCCGTCGTGAGCGTCAGATTGATGCGCGCTGAATACTCGATCGCGCCAGCGCCACGGCCGGCGCCGCTCTGCCCGGCTTGCTGCATACCACCCTTGACCGTGTGGTGCGACAGGACGATAGCGGCATTCGTTGCAAGCGCGATGTCTTCGAACACGCGCATAACCTGTTTCATGTCGCCATTGTCGCTCTCGCGCACATTGTGCATATCGACAAGCGGTTCCAGTATGGCGATGTCGGCACCGAAATCGACAATCATTTGTGCGACCATGTCAATGTGCGCTTGATTGCGCACGACCGTGCCACCCGCGAAGTACGCCAAAGAGATACGATCAACGCCGGATGCATGTAGCGTGTCTTTCGTGATCGGCAGTATGTTCGCGTTGACCATGTCCCAATCGAGGCCGAAACGTTGGCATATAGCTTCAAGGCGTCGGGATTGTTCCTCTAGCTTCTCTTCCGCATTGTACACGACGATGCGCAGCGGCTTTCCCGGTTCAGTCAGCTTGTACGCACCGAAGTTCTTTCCGCACGCGAAGTGCGCAGCGGCGGCTAGCAGTATCGTCGACTTGCCACCACCACCACCAGACACAAGCATGGTTGTCTCGCCGCGCATGGCGAAACGTTCCACAACATATGGCCGGCGGGAAATCTCGATCGGGCGCATAAAGCCTCCTTTCGTATTGATGACAGGCACCGGCTCGGGCGGCACTGGGATGACTTGTACGCCGTTCAGCATGTATTCGGGGCGCGCGACGCCTAAGCCGCCGACTGCGTATTCTTGCGCATTCTCGACCTTGCGGTATAGCTCTTCCAAATCCCAAGGCGGTACACAGCGATCGTTCCAATGATCGACCAATATCTTGAATGCTGTCTCTTCGCTCAGAGCGTACTCGCGCACAAGCTTGGCTGCGGTCTGGTACGTTTGATTATCGCCGCCTTGTCCCTCGATCGCGGGTGGCGCGGAACGTACCCACGCGATTGCGTGTGTGATTGCCTGTGGAGTATCGAACTCGACAGACAGCGCGTACACCTCTTCGCGGCGCTGGTTCGGCGTCTTGAGTGCGCCGCCGATCGTCGCCGGCACGGTCGCCAAGGGCTTGTCGCAGACAACGCGGTATTCCCCTTCGGGCACGACCGATCCGGGGCCAACGACGTAGTTGTGCCACGACCGAATATCGATGCCTTCCCAAAAGCCGATCGATCCGCGTACGGGTCCGCCCGTAAAGTAGCAGTGATACCCGCCTGTCGCCGTCATCACAACGAACGTGTCGTAGTGACCGTCCATCATGGCGTACGATCCGACGCCGTCTTTGCCTTTCTTCATGTCAACGTCGACAACGACAAAATTGGTCGTACTGACGCCGACATTGTAGTCAGCTTCATTCCACCATTCGCGTATCTTCTCTTCGTCGCATGTCGCCACGAGAAAGAACGAATGGCACGCCGGGAGCTTGCTGCCGGGCGTCAGAGGGAATACGGGTATGCCTCGCTTTGCGAGTTCCAAAGCGTAGTACAAACGTGGCGTCACGGTAAGCTGCCTCAATCGCAGGAGAGCAGACGATATGTACGCTTCATCACACCGGGACGGATTACAATTCCCGGCGCCCTTTGCTGTATATGAGATATGATCGCGCCGACGCGCTGCTGTTGCATGCGCGTGTCCGTTGTCGGCTGCAAACCAACATGTTCGTGTATCGCTGCAATCGGAACGTCGACACCGACGCCGTACGACAGCATAAAATTGAGTAAGCGCTGTTGCGCAGGCGAAAGCTGTGCCATCCTAGCCGTACCTCGTGCCTTCCCATGCTTCCGCCGTCAGGGGCAGCCCGGCTAACCATGGCTCTTCCTTGGCAACCATAAGCCGCTCGTATTCGTGCTTCGATCCGAAGCCTTCATCAACTTCCGAAAGCAACTCGTCGTGTACCGTCAGGATAAGCGGGTAGCCGTGGCGCTCGACACGAAACATTGCGCGATCCATAACGCAGCGCGCCGTCGCCTGCACTATGTTTTCGCACTGCAACCCGCCGTATAGATACTTCTCTTTCCATTGCTTGGTAAGGCTGTCGATACCCCAAAAGTGTACAGCCCGTACCCATTTCTCGTATTCGTCGCCGTTCTTGTCGACAAGGATAAGTTGCTTTTCCTTGACGTAAGGCTGGCAATAGCAGATCACCCGGCCGGACGGCAAACGGCAATACAGCCAGTCACCAGTAGACAGGTACGCCGCTTTGCCGTTGTACACCGGAATGACTTCGTTCGGGTTGTCGACAGCATCGATCGCCGCGTCTTGTAGCTCACGCCACGATCCGGCTATCATCGGATGCGCCTTACGCCAGCGCGTCACGACGATCTTGATCGCCGTCCATTGGTCTTCGGGCAAGCCCTTCTTATCTGTCGCTTTCGCGTAACGGACGGCTACGCTATCCCATTCCGATGCTTCCGTTGCCGCCTTGACGGCCTTCGTGATTTCGTACGCTTTAACGTTGTACGTGTTGCCAAGCGTGATGTACGCACCGACGCCGCCCTGATAGCCAAGCGCAAGCTCTTGCACCTTACCGATCTGGCGCTTTTCGCCCTTGCCGACTTCCGCAACAGGGATACCGAACGATCGGCTGTACGCTAGCTGATACAGATCGGGACCAGCTTTCGCATCGTACGCAGCAAACGCGTCAAGCTTCCATTGTTCACCAGCAAGCCATGCGTTGATGCGGCCTTCAATGTTTGAGAAGTCGCCGCCGACAAGCTTCTTACCGGGAGGGGCCGTGATTGTAGCACGCAGCGTCTTGGACAAGGCGATAAGCGGCGAGTTGATTGCGAGCGATCCCGACCGCGTGTCGCATCCTAGATCGACCATGTCGTAGCGGTATTCCATATCGCCGACAGCGCGCACGACAGGATCGCTAAGAACGGCAATCGTATGCTCGACTATGTGTCCCTCTTTCTCTTCGTCCACGCGCGGATAGTTTTGCGGCTGCACCAATCTGCCCGCCCAACGGCCGGGGCCGGCGCCATGGTATTGCAGCAGTCCACGGATACGGTTATCCGCGCACACGCATTGCAGCATCTTGTCGTACTTCGCCGTGCTCGTCTTGTTTGCCGCACGACGTAGCTCAACAGCCTCACGCACCGCGTCATCGTCGTACAGCCGCGCAAACTCGATCAAGTCGTCTTGGTCGCCTTTCTTAATGCTCTCACACGGTACGCCGCGTATGTCGTTAATCCATTCAACGAGCTTCGCTGTCTCGGTGCACTTCTTGACGTAGCCGCCGGTAATCTCCCGCATGCGTGCATTGGCACGACGCTTGGCGACGAGCGCGAGCCGGGCGCTACGCTCGACAAGATCAACGTCGATGTGCACACCACGGTCATTTATGTGTTGATCCAGATGCCACAACGCGAACTCGTATGGCGTCAAGTCCGGTATCTTTTCGTCCGCTTCGCTTTCCGATCGTACGTCTTGATCGCAATACGCCATGTTGCGATCAATCAATTCCGGGTCGTCGTGCCAGAGCATCGTGCCGTCCGGCAGGATCGCTTTCGGCCGCATCATCTTTTTCATGATGCTGGCGCCGATCATGTCTTTTCGGTTTTGTAGGGCGAGCACGTCAGCAAGTTGCTCAAGCCCCATGGGCAGCCCCATAGCCGCCGCTTTCGCCATTGTGCATTTCTGCTGTTCGATCCGCAGCCGGGGCCAATGCGGCACGTAGCGCGGTATCAGAACTTCATTCCATATGGTGCGTTCGAACATCGCGCCGTGCGCAACGACGATGCCACCATTACGAATATGGTCTAGCAGCATGACGGGATCGGGATAGCCGGGGCGCCACTGCTGCACGAAATGTTTCGAGAAACCCCACGAGAAACCCCATGTACGCGTGCTGCTATGCTCCGCGTACCGGTGAACGCCAGCGTTCTTAAGATCGCTGGCGCTCGCCGTCTCAAAGTCTATGTGCGCTTCGTGCGTCACTTTATTCTTCGTCGCCTTGATCGTTGAGGAAGCCGACGTTCACACCACTCGCGCTGTTGTCCGGTTCCGGTATCGACTGATAGCGGTTACCGGTTACATATTGCTTGTACGCACCGAAACTCTTCTTGAACACCATATAGCTCGCGTATTTCGTTTCCACGACCTCGCCGTCCACGAGTTCCGTTTTACCGATGTCCCTCAGAGACGACGTGTGTATGTATTCGCCGTCGATAAAACCTTCGCGTCCGTATACGTGACCGCAAAGCACCTTCTCGTCGTCACCGTAGTAGTTGTTGCGTTCGATAACAGTATCATAAAGATAACCGTCGACAGATGGATTGCGAACGGCTGCCCGGCTGCGTATGCTCGGGTCCAAGCCGATAATCTCTGACAGGTTGTACGCATGCCAATCGTCGGCAAAGATTTCCTGCTGCGAAAACGTGTACGGCATGTACGCATCGTGGAACGGGTCTTTGCGCACCAGCATGGGGCCGACATTACCCTTATTGCTGATGTCGTAGTCCGTACGCAGCACGCCGCTCGTCGCAGCAAACACGTACTTGCCCCGCGGCCAACAATCACGACGGATTGCCAGCCCGTCGTGCAAGAGCGAATTCAGAACGTCCGTGATCTGCATGGTTTGTTACTCCCGTTGCGTGATAGTGGCCGCTGTATTCCTCCCCGCACAGCGGCCGAAGCGGGGCGATTTCCCGGCAGGTGATTTGGGGCATCAACCGGGACGAAGCTCAGCGATTGTAGAAACGCCAGAGGGCCATCGCGAGTACTGTCAGCCCGCCTAGCATATACCCGACAAAACCGATGCCGAGTAGCACAAGCGCGAATGTCGTACACATTGGTCGATCAACCAAACTGTGCGTACGGATCGACAGCCGGCGGGGCGCCGGGTGCCGCCGGCTGCGGCGGGTAATACGCGCCGATACCGGCCGGCGCCTGCGGCTGCTGCGGAACGCCGAACGCCGCTGCCGGCGCCGCCTGCGGAGGCGTGACGTTGACACCAACGTACGCCGTGCGCGCATCGATGCCGCCGCCGCCCAGCTTGGTATCGTCACCGACGATCATCAGCGTTTGCAGTCCGAAGCGCGGGCCACGGTTCGGCGTGCCCTTGCCGGACGCATAGACGTTGACGACGCCGATCGCCCATACGCCGGGATAGACCTTCGTCTTGTCCGTGATCGGGTTGCCGCGAATGTCCACGACAGACGGCGCGAAGTTGCTGCCGCACTGCATGTACTTCAAGTCGGGCGTGTAGCCGCCAAGCTGTTGCTTCGCGCCACACTCTTTGATGATTGCTTCCTTGCCGTTGCCGAACAGCGGATTGAGTTGACCGAACGCTTTCGTGTAGTCATTCCACGTCTCGTTCGGGAAATCCGACTGCGCCACGCGGCAGTAGTCTTCCCAAAGCAGCGTGAAGTCCGCGTACGGCGGGAAGAGGAACGTAACGCCGAAGCCGAGCTTGCTGTTCGGGTCCGCCTTGAACTTCGGCTTGGGCTCGAACACGGCGTCAGTGAATGACAGGCGCGTCGGACACAGCCGCGTAAAGCCGGGGATCGGCTGATTGGTCTTCGGGTCCGTCAAGCGCATGACGGGATTGAGACGGCACATTTCGGCGATCCATGCGTCACCGACTTTGCTGTCTCGCATGATGGTCGTATCCATATCCTAGCCTTTCCTGTTGATACCTAAAATGCGGCAGGCACGTCACTTCATTTCGTCGTCTGGTACAACCTCCCAATCTTCTGCGAGCATGTCAGCTTGGCTCGCCAGCCATCCGGGCTGGTGCTTCTGCTGTGCGGTAAACATAACGATGCAAGGCTCATACTTACCTTGATCGCTATACTTTATCCTTCCTCTCACGTCGGCACGCGGCATCGAACGATACAAGCTATCCTCAAGATAGAGGTGCATACCCTTTCCGTTCCACCCTACACGCCGTATCCAACTTCCGCTTTTCAGATGTGTGAGCGCCTCGCCGAAATCCATTTGCTTAATCCTCCGGTGTAGGTATCACGCCGCCTTGGTGTGTCATACTGTACGTTGACGGCGCGTTTACGGCAGCGCGTCTATCTGTCAAGGGGACAAGAGAGTATTTACCCCTGTTCGTCTTGTCGGTAAGCCTCGCCATCGTAACTCGTACGGCTTCGTTGATGTCGCGCGCTTTCGCGCCCGGCGTCGCCACAGCCTTGTATTGTTTCTTTACGACTTCTTCCGCGTCGCCGATGCCAACCAGCTTACGCGGCATGATTTCGTCGATCGAACACCCTGTGAGCGTCATAAGCTCAAGCGCTATGTTGTCTTGGTTCGTCTTGCCGCCAAGCCATATGCGTTTGCCTTGCGCGTCGACGAGTTTCCGTCCCGGCACGAAGCCGCCACCCATGGCGTGCGCGAACAACGCCTCTTCCGCTTCCTTGACGAAGTCACGGATAAACTCTGCTGCATCCGCTATGGCAACCAGCCTGTCAACCGGCAAGTGTTGCACAGCGGGTAACTGTGCCGGCGTGAACTCTCGGAAGCTCGCGACGAGCGGTGCGACCAATGCCCGTGCGCGATCCTCGCGTGCGGTACACACGCTGCTGGCGGGGCACCATCTGCACCATGAGCCCGGCGTCACGGGCGCGTCGGGCTTTTCACATTCCGCGATTGCGCGTTCCATGTCGTCAAAGAAGCTCTGTAGCTCTTCGTTCGTGACCAGCGCCTCACGTATTGGTCCGTCGGGGTGGAAGGCGCGAGGCTGTATGATAACGCAGCATATGGTCGTATCGAAACTTGCTGGTATCCGGTAAATGTCATCCAAGGCGCCGACCGTGTACATAAGCGCTTGCGAGTTGACATGTCGCTTTCCCTGCGCATCGTACGTAACGACGTCTACTGCGACGCCGGCACCGTGCTTGTAGTCAATGACGTAAACGATATCGTATGACGGAATGTAGATAACGATGTCGGCTGTACCGTGTACGCGGCCCGGTGCCATCTGCGACGGCAAGTGCACGCGCTCTTCAAGGTACATGACCGCGTCGGGGTGCGTGTCCAATATGGAGAAAACGTAATTGACTGCCGTCTGTACGGCTTCAATGCGGTCTTCGTCGTCTTTACGTCCGGCATACGCAGACGCTAATGCCACGTCGCGCTGGCGCCCGCTCAAGCACAACTCAAGTAGCTCGTGCGCTTCTGTGCCGTCCAATGCATATTCCGATGGCGGCAACGGGGGAGCGGTACGCGCGAGCCGTATGCAGCCGTGACAATTCATCCAACGATGGGAGCCGGACGGATTGTACTCGGCGTGTTCGCGCGTACCGTGATCCATGGTCAGTTCGCCTTGAACCAGTCTTCCACCGACTGCACGTGTTCCGGCCGCAGATCGGCCGGCTTGCTCACGTTGTAGCCGAGCGAACCGGACCACGCCTTGAACGCTTCCGCGACTGCGTGCGGGCCACCGTGACGCGTGCCATAGTCACGCATCGCCGCCAAGATAGAGGCCGCTCCGGGGGTCGCGGAGGGCGCAGTAACGGCGGGCGCGGCAGCCGGCGCAGGCGGGGCGCTTGGCATCGAGGGTGCAGCGGGCGCCGG
>ENA-UOUW01000022-UOUW01000022.1-bioreactor-metagenome-genome-assembly--contig:-NODE-22-length-36520-cov-47.733169_pt1 | contig 36520 bp, 63 predicted proteins | sample MGYA00238153_ERZ761573 | MGnify/ENA primary metagenome ERZ761573 (study PRJEB28894, sample SAMN06264780) | bioreactor metagenome | isolation source: Switchgrass | place: USA:Austin, Texas | collected... | reverse complement strand
GCCATCGTGTCCTCCGTTTGTGTTCCGTTCCCATCCAACACGTAAACTCTAACACGGGGGGTCAGGCGAACCTAACCCCCCGCGTCAAGATTTTCAGTTGGTGAGCGTGAGGTGCGCACGGATCGCGTCCACGTCCGCCTCCACGAACGCGTACCGGCGACCCTTGCCCACACCCAGGCCCATCTTGCGCGTGACCACGCGAAGCTCCTTCGCGGTCATGTCGAAGATCTTGGCCACCTCGGCGGTGGTCATGCCGTCGCCCTCGGCCACGACGTGCGGCGTGATGGCGATGACCTTCGTCGGAGCGATCGTGAACGACGGCTCGTCAGCGTGATGCCGGACGATCATGCCTTTGCTGTTGAGTCGACCCTCGATGACCAGCGTCTGCGTGGTCTGCGCACCATCCAGGATGAAGGTGACATCAGCCAGAACGCCAGCGTTGTCGTGAACGATGTTGATGAGTTCGGTGCGGTTCATGGTGTCCTCCGTTTGTGTTGTGGGGAGCGTTGCCCGCGTCCCGTTCACAACACCTACGCTACGGCACCTCCGTAGACCGCGCAACCCCTTCCGGCAAGATCTTTTGGCTCAACCTTTCGGACGAGGCGCCAGCGGGAGCGTGCGTGGTTGTCTCCGTCTCGTGTGTACCTAGCATAAGCTCCGCACAGCCCAGATCCTCAACCTCGCCCGTTCAGAGCCACGCACAGACAACGACACCGGTCGTGGAGTCCGTACCCACCAACGACCGGTGTTCGTGTCTCCACGGGCAAACTGGGGCGGTCAGCGAGACAGCCACAACCCAACGCCGATGGCCAACGCCAGTACGACGAGCCACCCGACCACGTTGCCCACCGTCATGCCCTCGATCAGCACCCGTGCGGCGATCATCGGCGATCTCCCATCTGCGTCACGTGCAACCCCTTCGCCATCAACTGCATCATCAACCGGTCCTCTTGTGCCCGAGCGTCCGCCAACACACGACGACGGACACGGGGGTCACGGATGTCCGGCAGTCGGATCGGTGGCAGTCCAGCGGCCGCACGTTCCTCGGCCTCTTCGATCCACACCTGGCGGTCACGTTCATCCGCCGTGAGTCGCGGTGTGGTCGTGCGTGCCTTCGGCGTGCGGTCACGGGTGTTCTCGGATCGCTTGCCGTTTGCAGCCCAGCGCTTGTACCGACGTTCGATCTCCGGCACGTCGCGTTCCTTGAACTCGTACCGCGCACCCGAACCAACGGCTTTGTACGTCGATTCGCGTGACCGCAGGAATTGTCTCAACTGTCGGGGAGCGACGCCCAATCGCTCCGCCACGTCGTTCGTGTTCACTTTTCCTCCGTTAGTCGTGCATTGCTAGCAATTCAACCGCGTCTTCCGTACACCACGTGGGGAGATCGTCATAATCCCCCGGATACGACGTAATGATCTCTTGCACCGTTGCCCAGAACACATCGTGGTCATGCCGCCATTGCCCAACGGTCGGGTACCGGAACCATTCGGCCGGAGGGCCCAACGCGGGCCCTCCCCCATTGCCGAACATCACCAGCCCTTGTTGGCACGGCACCGAGGACCGATGCCCACGGCGCGCGATTCGTCGTTGGTCAGCGTCCGGCCGCAGTGACCGCATTCGCCGATCTCGCGGCCATACCGCAGCATGGCCTCGCGGGGACCAGCCGCAAAGATCTTGTTGGCAATGGCGATCATCGCCTCGGGCGAGATCCGCACGCGCACCGGGTCCCGCCCACCGATCACCTGGCGGATGAAGTATCGCGTCCCGTTCGGTCCGTGGTGCTTGACGATCCACCAGAACGCAGTGCGGTTCACCGCGTCCTCGTCGGTGTCAACGGCGAACCGAGCGCCGTGGTTGCCCCCGAACTCCGTCAGTTCCGCAGCGAGCTTGCGCCATTCCGCCCACACGTTTGCCTTCGGGTTCGACGCAGGTTCGGCGGTTTGCACGACGTTCGCCTTGCCGGGGTTGCGCGACACGTCCGCGATCTTGGCCTTCAACCGGTTGATCCAGTCGGAACCCTTCTCAACCGACAACGTCTCGCGGTTCCGGTCGTACCACTCGCGCGCCTGCCGACCGGACTCCGCGTCGATCTTGGTGAGGTCACGGATCAACACGAACACCAGCCGGTCGGCACGTGGCCGGACCACGATGAACAGCGGTTCGGTGCGGTGCGGTCGAGCCGAAGCGGCAGAACGGCGGAGGCGGTCACCCACCGACACCTCCGGGGTGTCATCCGCCACGCCAAGCGCCCGCTGTTCGATCGACGTCAACGGCAATCCGGCCCGGTGTGCCGCCTCGGCAGCGATCCGCTCCGTCCGGTCCAACTCCCCATGACGTTCGTTCCACGTCCGTAGCGCGTCCAACGTTCCCATGTCAACTCCTCCGTTGTGGTTGCCCAAGCGCAACGTACACCCGTGAGTTGCCGGTGTCAACAACCGGACGCCAAAGGACCCCCGACCACGAATGGCCAGGGGTCCGATGGGCCGGAGGAGGGGAAAGATCAGTCGGCGGCAGCCCGCGTCCGGCGACGCGTCGGCGTGGCCTTGGCCGAAGCGGCCTTCGCGGCGGTGGCCTTCCGGGTACGGGTACGCGGGGTGGACTCGGGTGCCTCGTCCTCGGTCGCCTTGGCACGGGTGCGCTTGGTCGCGGTGGTAGACTTGACCTTCTCCAACCCCTCCCGCTTCACGGCGGTGGCCTCGCCGGACTTGACCATCCGGACCACGGCCTTGACCACGGCGTCGTTCGGGCCCTTGAACGTGTACCGCGTCCGGTCCTCGCCGATCGTCCGAGCCAGCGGGCCCTCGGGATCCTTGGCGATCTTCCGGAGCAGCATCCGGATGCCACGGCTGTCGTACTCGACGCCGGTCACCTCCGTGATGTGCTCGGCGAGCCACACCGACCCCAGTTCGTTCGTACCGGTGGCCGGCTTGTCCGCCGGAGCGGTCGACTTGGTCGCCTTGCGGGCACGGGTCTTCGGAGCGGGCGCTTCCTCGACCTCGTCGGTCTCGTCGACTTCCTCCAACTCTTCGAAAGCGTCGTCCGTCTCGACGGGCTCGACCGGTGCGGCAGCCCTCCGCCTGGTCCTCGCGGCCATGATGGTCCCCTTCCGGGTGGTCGTTTGATTGAGCAGCGATGCGGAGCACATTACGCGGCTTGGGGCTTCACGTCAAAGCCGCCCACAATCGCCACAGAGACGATAGCGTGTGTCCGTCCACACCACACCGCCGATGACCGGCGTTCGGGTCTTACGGAGGGTCTCAATGGGGTTTCTAGTCATGGTGTACGTCGATGGTCGGGACGATTTGCTGTCCGCAACCGAATTGGTGGAAGACCATATGCCCGAGGCCCGGGTGGTCGGGTGGTTCCGATACCCAACGCGTCGGGAACTGACCTGTCGGGGGTTTTGCGTGGATGGCAAGCTGTCCCCGTGGACACGTGACCGGTCGGGCTTCATGAAGTGTGCGGTGTGCGGTGGTCGGCATCGCAAGACACGCAGCCGAGTGATCGGCGCGCTGTTCGACTTGTTGGGTGCCAATCTGTTGAACAACCGTGCCCCTGCGGCGTTCCGCACTCCGGATGGGTACTCCGGAAACACCGATTCCCCAAATTAGTGGATGGTTACCCCCTACGGGGGTATAACCATACTCGCTAATTTTGTGGATCGGCTTTGTTTCTACGGCACTGCCCCGACATCCGCAGACATCGGGGCAGCCCTGCCGATCGGATCACGCAGATCCGGAGCGGGGACCGGCTGGCCAGATGGGCATGGTTGGTGGCACCGTCGTCCCGTTCACCACCTTCGTGTTGCGCTGCGGTGTGGCCGCGACACCAACGGCACCGAGCGCGAGCACGATGAGGTTGATCACTTCGTAGATGTCCACACCGCCGATGATGAACGTGTGCAGGGCGCCCAGTACGGTGAGGGCCATGGCGACCCAGGTCTTCATCGACTCGTACTGCGGCAGGTTGGCCGTTGCCCAGACGTTGAACGCCATCACGACCGCGATGGCCACCAGGACCCACTCCTGGGCTCCGATGTGCCGATCGGCCATCGCTTCCTGGATCGCGGTGAAAGCTCCCATCAGAATCGCGGCGATGAGCGGCCACATTGCCTTCTTCATGTGCCATCCCCCTTCGTGGATGTTTCACCAGATGGTACGCGTCGTCGCCGGATGCGAGGCGCGAAGAATTGCGACCAGATAAATGCAATGGTCGCTGACCAGGCAGTCAACCCGAGTAACGGGTAGAGGATGGCACGGAGCCATTGCACGAACGGTACGGGGAAGCCGAGCAACACGATGCTGGTCAACAGGCAGATGATCGCCACAGTTCCGACCACACCTGCGATAGCGCGTCCGAGAGCGTCCGTCCACCATCGGACCGACGTCAAGAACAACACGGCGAACAACGTCAATGCTATCGCCGCAGACACAAAGCCCACGTTTCCTATGACCCGCAACGTGTTCATTCACTCGCTCCCCGTCGCCAACTGTCTCAACATCTGACGGAAGTTGTTATCCGCACGACTCCGTCGCCATGCATTTGCAAGCCTCAACGCTTGTTGGCGCGTTTCTTCCGCGCGTTCTAGCGCCGCATCCGCCTGTTCCCGTGCCTTCGCGCGTTCCTCGGGTGTGGTCATTATCGTCCCCTTCCGGGACGGAAACTCGATTGCCAAGCCCGCAAGATTTGCAGTGTGGTGGTGCTCTGTTCCTGCAATGGCTCGATGCCCTCTGACAACGCTTCGGCTACCTTTTGCCAAGTGTTCGCGGTGTCGCGCCACTCTTTCTCACGCCGGATCGCTTCGTCAGCATGTAGCCGGTACAGCTCGACGGTACGCGTGAGATGCAGTTCGTATCGGTCTTTCTGATCGACCAAAGCCTTTTCATATCGTTCGATCATGCGATCTACCTGGGATTTTGTCCACAGGCGCGACGTCACCAGACCGACGATTATGAACATCACGAGACTGCCAACCGATAGCCCGTTGAGAAGCCACGATGGCAGTCCCACGATATCCGGGGGAACCGCCTGAGCGATCCACCACATTGGACGGTTCCCTCCGCGTCGTCGTTACTCGGCGTTCGGCTGGGCACCCGTGAGAAGTACGTTGCGAAGTGCCGCCTCAATCTCCTCGACCGTGGATACGCCGTCCGGCATGTTGGCAATCAGAAGCGGTGCGAGGGCCGTAGCGATGGTCGCTCCGAGTTTCTCCTCATCCACATTGTCTAGACCGCTGAGGGCCTCGGTGATCGGGCCGAGCATCAGCTTCTGCAAGTTGTTCTTGGTGGGCAGTCCGATGGACCCCCTGACACCGGAGTAGTGAATGCCGTTGTACGGCTCGGCGGGAGCGTTGGCAGCCACGTGCAGGATGTCATGCACACCCCACGACACGGCCTGGCGTACCGCGTTGCGGTCCTCTGTGGTCCATTCGCTGGGTCTCACATCTTCCTCCTCTGATACCGAACGTTGCCACTCGGCGTACGTCCACCCCATATCGATCGTCAGGGCTTTCCACATGTGCCACAACGATCCGATGATGTTCCGGCGGAACGAGTCATGACGGTGCCAGTTGTGCGTCTTGTCGGCACTGGTCTCCGCGTCGTCCGTGTACTCGTTATAACCCTCGACAACCGTGTCGTTGTCCATCTGCCCGAGAGTGTACGCGTACACATCGTCTGGACGCAGATCGTTCGGGTCGCGCATCGCGTTAACCAGACGCGTGGTGTACTTGTCGATGGTCTTGTAATCTCCTCGTTGCGCATCGCGGAACGTCCAGTCATGCGCCGAGGAATACTTCTTCCACCATGGACCTTCGCGGTCCGGCGCACGGCGGATGCTGTGATCCGTCTTGGGATTGCCCTGCCCGTGATCCGGCAGGTTTTCCCCTGCATTGTGGTACCCCGCCTTGTCGGCGTACGTCCCACCGTTGTCACTGTTCTCCGGCTCCAATGCCTCGCGCATACACACGAGCCACCAAAGCGCATCCGTCATCCGTCCGGGATTCGGGTTGGGCTTCGGCAGGGTGAAGTCCGGCGGTGCGCCACGCGGATGCGTGCGCGGATTCATTACCATGAGCACCTCCCTCCCCATTCATCGTACGGGTTACAGGTAAATCCAGAACTTATCTCCGACGTACCACCCGACCACACCAACAATCACTAGGACAGCCCTGAATGCGAAGAACAGCGCGTCAACCGCACGGTCTTCTCGCTTCAACATCGTGTGGATAGTCTTCATCGGTGTCACCTCCAATTGAGGATTGTACCCCTACGGCACCTGGTATGTGATGGACCACGACATTGAGTCGGTGTTTGCCCACGTGAACGGCACTGTCTGACCCACTACCGCGTTCGTCCCGCCGTACAAGTTCAATGCCGTCGTGCTGACCAACGGGTTGATGATCGCAGCACCGAGGAAATGACCAGCGCTAGATGCCGATTCGTCACGCAGATAAGCGCTTCCAACCATTGAGATGGGACCATCATTGGCCGCAGTGACAGGCAAGGTGAATGAATAAATCCCAGTCCCGAACGTGGTAGTACTGCCGAAGAGGATTTTCCCTTGATACGTAACCAACTTGCCAATCTGGATATACCGACCGACACGCGTCCCATTTCCGATGCTGGGTGCAGTTGACGATGACGACCACACCGGAGTGAATGATTGCCATGTGTAGGCAGCCGCCAGTTCAGTGGCTATCTCGGAAAACTTGGCCATGCGATCCCACGTCGACCCTGTGGCGTTCCAGACGTACACACGACCGGTGTCTGTCTCGCGGATGAACATGCCGTCACTGGGGCTGGATGGCCGCGTGCCAGACGTACAGATGCGCGCACCAATCAACTGGTCCCAACGTGCCTGGGTGGCGTTCCACACGTACGCTTGGCGTGTGTCCGTCTCGCGGATCAACTGCCCATCGAACGGCGATCCAGGACGCGTACCCGACGTGCATGGCGTGGCTCCGATTACCGCGTCAATCTTCGCCCAGTTGTCAGCCAGGTGATCGGCTAGGTCAACCGGTTCCGACGTCCCCGGATCAGGCGCGACCAATGAGAGTCGCGTGGTAACAAGCTCGGCCATGTCTCGACTCCCTTAACGAGGTTGGACGATTATCTGTGCGCTATTGAAGTCGAACGATGCTGTGCTACCCGTGATCAGGTGGTCAATCGATCGATACTTCGCCGTGAACGTGTAAACCCCCGGTGGAAGGCTAATCTGGACGGTACGAGAAATACCGGCTTCGTACCCGAAGTTCCCACCGGTTCCAGTAGTGTTACCCGTGCTAATTGGCCATTCCAAAGCGAATCCAGCCGCACGCGCATCAGCCGGTCCCAATACCTCGGTACCGGTGTCTTGGTCTGTCACGCTGAAACTCATGTGACCGGCGATGTGTCCTGTACTCGATGAATCGGCAGGGCTCGACTCGAAATCTGCTTCGGCGGATAGCGTCACCAGGCAGATCCCGGTAGATCCAATTTGGACATCCGTAACCTGAGGTCCGAACGTGCTGCCATTGCCGTACGACACCTGTTGAGGAATGTTCACGTTGGCCACGGTGGCTTGCTTCTGACCGAACATGATGGTGGACAACCGCACGATCTGACCGAGCGAGTTCACACCCGCCAATCCGTAATTCTCGACATCGGATGGACTGCCACTGGGATCAAGCTGTCCCACCAACAGCCGAGTATTGCCGTATAGATCCTGAACGCGCATCCCCCATCCACCATCTTCGCGCTTTCCGATCTCAACAGGATGGAACAGGTAGGGGGGTTGCCAGAACCGCAACAACGCATCAGTTCCGTCCAGTCGAGCGGTGACGTATCCACTGTTGTCATAGACAACCAGCCCATCACCAGCCAACTCCACGCGCGCACCTGTTTCAGCCGTCGTGATCCGCCCCGCATTGATCCATGTAGCTGTGATGGTTCCTGCGGTCACTTTGGACACCGACAGATCCGAGATGTGCGCGTTGTCAATCAAGGCAGCGGTTGCTTGCACCGCGTTGCTTGCCGGGGACTTGTTGCCCGCACGGTCAACGGCGATCACCTTGACCCATATGGCTTCCGTCTGTTCAATCTGGAACGTGCCGACCGCCGGAATGTTGCCTACCACCATCGCTGCCGTAGCGATCAGCTCACCAACCTTGGTGTTCGCATCCGCAAAGAACGACGACGACCCTCCAACGTGGACTTCCAAATGGTCAATGTCAAGGTCCAAATTGAACTCACCGCCAGACGACCGCCCGAGGTTGTGCGTGATCTGGATGGCGATGCGGCTCGACGCCACAACCGGCGGTGCTGGTGTGGCCGGAGCCGTTGTGTCACCAAGCGTCAACACGTACGACGATGCTGACCACGGACCGAAGTTCGGCGGCTTGGCACTGTCCACCGCCCGGATCTGCAACTCGTACGTCACACCGGGAGTCAGTTCGGTCAGCGTAAAGGCGTTGGTTCCCCAACCAACGATCGCGGTCTGCCACTCGGGCAGTGTGGACACCGGTTCGGACATCAGGTTGTCCCAGCCGCGTTGCGGTGTCCACGTCCACGCTTGGAACGAGTGCGTGGTCACGACGACAGGCAACGTAGACGTGACACCAGGCCCGACCAGATCGCGCGTACCGGCACGCATGGACGATGCCGGCAGCGGGGTAGGGTCAACACCGATGACTGTCCACAGTGTTGGCTCAGCTCCGGCAGTACCGATCCACACCTTCAACCGGTGGACGTTGCCCTTGGACTTCATCCGCATCCACAGCCGGTTGCCCGGTGCGTACGTCAGTCCAGGCACGGTGAACGCTGCCGGACCAACGGACGTTTCCACGTTGGGGGAGTTGGTCCTCCGGACGATGCGCGCACGAACCGCACCCGCTGGTGTGATCTCGACCTCGCCGAAGTAATAGTCAATCGATGAGGTGTTGTACCGCGTGACCACTGACGATTCCCAGTTGCCGCCAACCGGAAGCGCTGCCCAACTAACCTCGCGCAACACTTCCTGGTCTTCGCTATCCAACAGGAAATGCGCGCGGCGTGTGGCGTTGACGGTATCGATCGAGATAGTAGCCGCACCCGGTGTCACATCGAACGCGGCTGCGTTGCCAGATGGTGAGACTGTCCACACGCCACCCCAACCATCAGTCACCGTCCGGCCAAAGGTGTCGTTGAGATCATTGGACAGCACGATATCCAGGTCTTGCCAGTTTAACGGATCGACGTCATCCCAATCGACCTGATGATTGAGAGTCACGTTGACGCGGTACCGGATCTCGTAATGATCCCCGTCAGTGATGACCGATGAGTCAAGGTTCAACGGGGTGCTCCACTGCGCCCGGATCGCCGCACGTGTCGAGTGTTCAGACAGATACGTACCGGCCGAGAACCCCGTGAACGCCGGAGCGGCAGGGACCGATGTGTCCACACCCCCGGTGTTCGGGCGGTTGCCGATCGGCTCTCCACCAGCCGATGTGAGCGACCGGTTGAACTCTCCGACAACGATCGTGGTATCGCCGGTCTCACCCGCGTAGTAGTCCGACAGGTCCAGCCACACACCATCAGTCGACCGTCGAAACGCGACAGTCCAGCCAGACGGAATCGGCCACGTCATCTCCACGCACCGCAACTTCATGGGGTTCAACACTTCGCCTTGCCATTGAACCTCGTTCGCATCGTCCACGAAACCCGCGTCAGGGTTGAATACGTAGAGGTAGTCACCAACGACGAAATCGCCTTTGACGTCGTAGTCGTCAGTGGACAGTGACACCGAGTTCCGTGACCCGCTGAACCGGTTCAACTGCAATTGGGCACGCGTGCTGGCGTTGCCCGCTGCCGTGCCTGATTCGCTGATGAGTCGTGTCAACACGACGTCGTTACCGTGCAAGTCGTTGAATGGCACCGAAACAGCGTCAGCCGAACCGGTAGCGATCGTTTCACCTTCGCCTTCGGCCAACAGCAACACCCGCGTGGTGTAATCCTCCACGTCGGTCGCCATGCCCATCTGGCCACGGAGCGCCCGGTAGAAGAGATCCGACCCATCCTTGCGCGGTATGAGCAACGCCTGCGGTGTGGTCACGTACAGGTTAGCCACAGGACCCGCGTCGAGGGTGCCATTGTTGTTGATCCGCCACTCAGCACCGAACGTCTCGGTTACGTAGTTCAACGCGTCACGTGGCGTTTGGTAGATGTGCCGTCCGGTATACGTCCCGCCAGGTGACGTGATGGTGCCCGCGGTAATTGCACCGCCCGGAGGAAGCAATGCGTTGATGGCTGTCGAGAACGTTGCCGCAGTCAGCTCCACGGCGGTCTCGAACACGTCGCCCTTGCCGTCTTCATCGCCAAGCCAGAACGCCAGCCCGGCGCCTTTCAACGTGAACTCGTCGCGCGCATCCTTGCCTCGGTACACCCCCACGTACCGTGCCGCAGACAACAAGTTGTCCCCGTATTCGAGCGGGTTGACGCGTCCGGGGATGACCGCGATGTGTCCCAAGTATTCCAATGAGTTCAGCACGGATCGCGGGGTGTCAGATCGCAGTCGCAACGACCACGAACCAAGCGCCCGGCTGATCTCGGTTACACTCATCGCTTCACCACCATCGTTGACTCGGCCAACGCGCCGATGTACTGGTCACGCAGGTCTGTTGCTGTGTCACCCGCGACAGCCGATCCACCGCCTACCGCCACGCCGACGAAGAAATCAAGCGTACGCGTCGATGACTTGGACATCGCACCGGTTGTGCTCCCCGTGAACGATTGCGCCGATCCGGCGACCAGGCGGTTACCAGCCGCGTCGTTGGCACTAGCCACGATGTACCCGGAGCCAGAGTTGTTCACGGTGGTCTCTGTGGTGTTCGTGGCGATGCCGATGGTGTTCGATGTGGACACTTGGACGTACCCCTCAACGAACCGTGACCCACGACGCAGCGTGAGGTCCACCAGGATTCGTCCACTGGGAGACTGTGCCTTGAACAGCCGAATGGTGACTGCTTCGAAATCGTTGCGCAGCACGGTCATCGCATCGAACGAGGTGAGGTTGGAACCAACGGATAGGTCCCAATTCTTCGTCTCCCATTGCGTGCCATCGTGCGCCGATATCTGCAACAGCCCGGATGATGACAACGGAGTCACGCGTACGAGACCGTTGGACAGTTCCCATGACGTCATGCCGGTTGTAGGGAAACCCACCCCAGCACGTTCGATCCCATCCACCAGCACACGCACACGACCCCCCGCGTACGCAGCCGCTGTAATCGCCCACCGAGGATCGACACCCGCCGGGATGACCCGATACACCGTGACCGCCCCATCAGCGCCTGTGCGCGTTGTGACGCTGCCTGGCGACGTGCTTCCGGTGTGGTACCCCGTGGCACCGATCGCGGGTGCGTGCCATCGCTGGGCGGTCAACCCGAACGCGTTGAGACGCGTCAACCCAGTCAACCGCGACTCGATGTCGATGGCATTGGCCACACCAACCTTGCGAAGGCCGATCGTCCATGTGAAGTGGTTTGCCTCGGGCCACTTGACGTGACGCACGCCGACATCTACCACTTCGTAGAACCCGTCGTGTTCGTTCTTCAACGAGAACGTCACGGGAACGATGGTCCCCTGGGCACTCATCAACGCGTCACGACGTGCTGACACAACGGCTGCGGTCACCAATCCGGCTGCGTATTCCACACCAGACAACGCGATGGTCTGTTCTCCGGTGTTCATGTTCACGCGGTAGTCAGCAACGTAATCCTCGCGGAACGACACGCGTCCCAGCGTCAGCGTCCCCCAAGCCATTACATGTACTCCTTCTTGTACGTCTCCACCGCGTCATGGATAGTGGCCGCGATCCGTCGTGCAGCGGTCGGGTCAGTCGGGTCAAGCACCCCGCGAACCTCCACGCGATCGATGGACACATTGCCGCCGGTCGTGTGGTTCGTAATCGTGGTCGTAGAGGCACCTGAGCCGGTTGTAGAGGCGACGGCAGCCACCGGACGTATTGCACCCGCCATCGCGGTAACTGGCATCTGTGACGCGTCCTGAATGCCTCGGGCCAGGTCCGCCATCATCCGCCGTGCGCGGAGCAATGCGTACCCGCGTCCGGACAACGGTCCCCGCTTCGCCGGAGAACCAGGCAAGAAGTCCGTAACCGCGTTCACGACACTTTGTGCTGCGTTGCGAACTCGGCCGATCATATCGCGGATACCGTTGATGAAGCCTTGGATGATGTCTCGGCCCTTGTTGTAGAGCAATCGTCCAATGTTGCCAAGCGCAGTCAACAACCGTCCGGGCAAACCCTTGATAAGGGTGACCAACGCCTGTACCCGTTCGACCACCGCATTGCGCATGTCCGCGAAGAACCCAGCGATCTTCAACACAATATCTCGGATGGCCAATGCAGCGGTCTGCAATCCACGCAACCACAGTTGGATCAGGTTACGGATGAAGTCGATTAGCGTTTGCCAACCGTTCTTGAACCAGTTCCACAGTGTGGTGAAGATGCGAATCCAGAAGTCGTACACGAACTGGATGTAGGCCATGATGCCGTTCCAGATTCCCGTGTACAGACTCTTCAAATAGTTCAGCCCAGCGAAGAACAAATCCTTCAATACTTCCCAGGCCTTGCCGAAAAATTTGACTACGTCATCCCAGTTCTTCACGAGCAAGATGACGATGGCGATAACCGCGACGATAGCCGCGATGATCCACACCAACGGGAACCCATACAGTGAAGCATTCCACAACCACTGTGCGGCGGTAGCAATGAGAATCGGAACGCGCATCGCTGCGGTAGCGACGGCGTGTGCGACCAACGCAACGCGGTTGGCAACGATAGCGGCGGTGTTCGCCACCCATCCAGCAACGGACTTCAATCGCAACGCCGATGCGACGGTCTCAATCGCTGCCCATGCCTTGACTGCGGCGGTGTACGTACGGTAAGCAGCAGCACCCGCAACCAACGCGATAGCCAGCGGGCCAATCCAGTCCATGTTGTCAGACAAGAATCCAGCCAGCGATTCAAGCAACGGAGACAATGTGCGAATCGCAGGAACCAGAACGGCGGCAATCTGTGTGGCCAATTCGGCGACACCGGGAGCCAACGCGACGATGACCGGTGCGAGTTCTTGCAACAACGTGAGGAACACTTGGCCGGCAGCGCCCGATATGGCGCCCATCGCCTCGCCAAGTGCAGCCAATGCTTCCTGACCGGCGGCAGATTCCAGGAAGGTGGCCAACTTGCCGGCAAGCTCACCCAGAACCCCGGCAGCATTCGCACCATCAACATTGAATATCGTCAAGACACTACCGAGGATAGACCCGATGTTAGTCAGGAATACGCCAAGAGCTTGGAGCACGGGCAATGCTCTCTGGAACACCGCAGCAACATCGATGCTCTTCAAGAAGTTCCCGAATTGGAACAACGCCGTGCCCACACGCTCGCCGAGTGCCCCGCCGAATTGGCTGGCTTGCGCGGCCATGCTGATGAAGCCTTGTACGACCGGTCGAATCGATCCGTTGATCTCCCGAAGGAAATCCTTCACCCCTTCGAGCACTGCCTCTAATTGCTCGAATTGAATGTCTTGAATCGAGTTAGCACCTTCACGTGCCAACAGGTTGAACATCCGGGCCACACCCACCGCCGCGCGACGAAGTGACCCAAGCCCATTGGCTATGCGGGTCACTTGTGGACCTAGCCCAGAAAAGAATGTGCCTTGGATTGCTTGTTGAACCGGCTTCAATGCCTGCCCGGCGCCACGCCACGCACGGGCAAACTTCTGCGCTTCGGGAGCGAGGTTCTTAATCGCTTCCTCGAATGCGGCAGCGTCCCCACTGGCCGCTTTCAAGGCATCACCCATGCCGAGGAATGCGACCTTCGCTACAATGCCTGCGGCGGCAGCACTGAGCAAGATGCCTGGCAATGCGGCAGCACCAGCCGCGACAAGCGGCGCTATCACGGCTAGTGTGCCAGCGATCAGTTGGAGCGACGAATTGAAGGCGAGTGACGACGCACCCGCGATGACTGCGGCCTTGGCGAACTTGCGGAACGTGCTGAGGATCCCACTGACCGACCGGTCAAGCCGGTCCATGCTGTCTTTGGCCTTGTCCGTGTCACGGACTGCCCTGACGATTCCGGCACCGTCGTAATCGATCTCAATGGTTCCCCGGATGGTCCCCAGCGTGTTGTTCGCCATCGGCTATCCTTTGCGTGCGACCGGATCGCGGAAGCGCCCTGGTGTGTTGGCCGGATCAACGCCGAGGTATGTATCGAGTACCCGCTGTCGCACGTGTGCGCGCATGGTCTCCGATGCCTTCTTCGGCAATGCTTTCTCAGCCGCTTCCTGGTCCTGTTCGATCGAACTGCCAAAGTGCATGACCGCCCGATCTAACGCGAATGCTCGCGGATCAGCGGGTTCTAGCCCGAGCAATGCGCTTGGTCGGACGTGGTACGCCTGCGCCATCATCCACAGTGTCCACAGCGTTCCGGGGTTGTTCGTCACGAAAGGATTCCAGGCCGCCCATCGACCCCATCGCCCAGTTCAACAGTTCCATCTTGTCGAACAGGTCGATCTGGTCCGTGAACACCAGGCCAGGCCGTTCCTCACGCATCCGACGTCGCTCGATCTCGCCGAGCATCGCGGTACTTCCGTCGTCGTTGGTGCGGTAGTGAAGCGCCACCGGAGGATCGAGCACCACGACCGGCATGGCCTTGTCCGCCAAGCCAATCATCGTGTGGAGGGCCTTGGAATCCTTCAACACCGATTCCAGGTTGATTTCGTCGCGGTCCGGACCTTTACCGCCACGGACCTTACGGACGTGCTTGGTGTCCACAAGCGACGTCAGACTGTCGGCTTGTTCGAGGATGCCGAGGGACACCAGGTCTTCGATCTGGACGCGACGGGCACGGCACGTCTGTCCACTGGGGAGCGTACGCAGTTCGCCCATCGTGGATGGTGCGTTGCTAGCCCAGACGTTGTTGACTTCCTGCGATTGACGGGTGCGGGGAGGCATCGTGTGCTCCTAATCCCTTGTGGTCGGTTATGCGTAGACGATCTCCGTCTGCGATCCGGTGGCCGAAGAACCGGAAGCGTTGGTGACGACGAGGTGATGCGTACCGGCAGTGTTGGCCGGCATGATGGCCGCGATCTGGAACGGCGACTGAACTTCGTAGTCCGTGACAGCGGTACCGCCGATGGTGACGCCGGTAACGCCAACGAACCGCTCGCCCGTGACGACGACGAGTTCTCCACCCGCCGTACCGGAGGTCTGATCGGACAGCGTGTAGACCGCCGGAGCCGCAGGCGTGTCGAGCACCGGAGCCGTGAGCGCCGTGATGGTCTCGTGCTGCACGAAGTCGTAGATGGTATCGAGGATTTCGAGACCACCCACGTTGCCGGACACGCGGCACGGGAATCCCGTACCCGACACCGATGGCGTCAGGAACTCCGTGTCTGCCATCTGGCCCTCGACGTTGCCGGTCGAGCGGCACAGGTAGAGGATGGCGTGCATGTCTCCGCCTGCGTCGCTGATGGACTGTCCGAGCGCCGTGAAGAACGGACGTGCGGACGTGGCGTACTTGCGGAACCGCTTGACCTGGTTCGGCGAGACACCGGTCTCCACGACGATGCCACCCGCGATGATGGCATGAGCCGCGAACGACAGGCCGCCCGATTCCATCTCCCATTCGACCTGGGAGCCTTGCCCGTGCGAAGTGATGAGCTTGTCATCACCCCGCAGATCGTCGTATTCCTCGGTGTCGTTGAACGACATCGTTCGTGCGTTCGGCAGGTCCACCAGAGTGGTTCCGAACGACGTGGCTTCCAAGGACGGGAACTGGACGAGCTTGATGTCCCGAATCCCGTACGGAAGCGTAGTCCCCAGGGACATTCATGCCTCCCTTGTCGGTTGTCTGAAACGTCGAGTCGAAACCAACTCGCCGGTCCTCGTGTTGAACAGATGCAGGACGACGATTTGCTCCGATCGTCCACACCATCGCGAGGGGCATTTGAACTCGATCTCGCCATCGCCTCGCGACGGTCTGATCAGCACCCCAAACTTGCGGTGTGGACACCGGAGGTCGATCATGCGTCCTTGCCCGATCCCCTACCGGTCGTCCGGCGGGTTGGTGCCGTGCCGCCCGGAGTACCCGTAGAGGCCCCTGAGACGTCCGTAGAGGCCGTTTCGGCATCCGTCGCGGTGTCGGGTACCCCCGCGTTGGTCTCGTTGCCCACAGCCGCGTTCAGGTTCACACGCGGCATGGCGGCCTGGCTGGGGGTCATCGCGTGCGGCAGCGGCTGGGGTTCGGTGTCCATGCCGACCACCAGTAGCGACGTATCCGGCGTGATCACCTTGCGCATCTGTTCGTCCGTGAACCGGTCGGCCGGTACCGAGAACCCGTTGGTGTAGTCCCACCACACGTCTTCGCCATCGAGACCGACCGAGCGCCAATCGGCTCGCGTGATGCCACGAGCGTGCGCCAGACCGATGTACCTGACGTACGTTGTCATCCCTTTCTCCTTCGTTACTGTCCGGAGCCGATGAGCGTAAAACTCACGTTCCGAGTGATTGTCCCATGACCATCATCGAACAGGTCTTCCGAGTCTCCGTTCCATTCGACAACGGTCATCCATCCCGTTTCGTGTTGCACTCCCGCCAGCGACAGCAACAACACCCGCAGCCGGAGGAGAATGGGGTTGATACGAAGTTGGTAGTCGCCAGGGTCGTCGTGTACCCAGATCGTCAACGTCCCTTTGTTCACCGTGGACAGTCCGGGTTCTATGCCACCCCATCGCAAGTTGAGGAATGGCCGCTGTGCTGGTGTGTCCACGTCACCCGACAGGACGCCAGCCGCGACCACACCCAACGTGGCAAGGGTGCCATCGCCTGTGATGGTCGATCGGATCAGCGCGCGCATCATCCCTCCCGAATCGACCGGTTGACCGCAGCCGCAACGTTCGCCGCGAGGATAGGTGCGATGTGGAACATGGTCGGACCGATCACTGCGTACCGGCCGGACCAACGGACCTCCAACCACACGCCGTACGGCATTGTGTGGTATGTGACCAGTTGATGTACGACCATCGGCTCAGACAAGTGAGTGGCGAAGAGCCCGTTACGTGCGTTGCCTGTGCGGTCCGTCCACGGTGCCGTGGCTCGCGCGTACGACGTCGCCTGTGCCTCCATCGCATCAAACGCGATGTCTACGCCAGCATCCACCTTGGGCAGAAGCCGTTCCAGCGACGGAGTCAACGTGTCGAACTTGAACACACCACGGCGAGGCATGTCAGATCACCGCCTCACGGGGGAGGTGCCGGTACACCAACGCTTTGGTCTCGTACCCGTAGCCATCAGTGAAACCCATCACCTCGAACCGCGTACCGTCCGCGTCCGTCCAGTGGTCTCCCACCGCAACAATGGCATCGTGAGCACCGATCAAGTGGTACTCGATCCGGCGTTCTTGCCCCGACACCGTGACGATGGGTCGCTGATCGCTGCCCAGCAACGACAGCTTGAACGTTTGTGCAGCGCGTGGCGTACCGTCCACATAGGTCTTGTGACCGCCAGGTGTGGTCGTCTCGGTACGCGGTATCAAGACGATCGTGACAGGATCAGCGGCGATGAAGTCCATCGTCACCTGTCGCTGTACGTCTTGATACGTCGTCATACCCGTTCCACCCCGACTGTGAACGACGCACCGGAAGCGCGCCCAGTGCCGGCAACGACACCGGCGAACTTGTCACGCATCTCCAACGCGTGCCGCTGCATCTGTGACAACTGCCGCGATGAACCGGACTCCGTCACGTCCACAAGTCCGGCGAACGAAGCGGCCTTCTCCGTCCACACCTGCGCCGCAGCGGCCTCCATCGATGACGACGCGTCGATGATGGCAGCCAACACTTGATCGGTGTACGTGGAGTCGTTGTACGCCAAGTCTGTCATCCGGCGCAGCATCGCCAGTTCGTCCACTGTGGCCATTGAGTCACCTCCCTATGGGGAACGTCCGGGGCAGAGTCGCCGCAACCCCTACCCCGGACGTTTGTGCCACCCGGAAATGCCTACGTCGCGGACTCGGCCCGCTGGTCGTCCTCCCGGAGCCGCGCGATCAGCTCCGGCTTGGTGCCGGACGTGGACATCTTGGCGTCGTCGCCGAGGTCCGAGTTGCGCGCCTCGATCTCCGCCGTCAGATCCGCCTTCGTCCACGTGTCGTAGTCGTCGCCCTCGTCGTCCACCACAGCACCAGCGTTCAGCCGCGCACGCTGTTCCTCTTCGGACAGTGACGCGAACGGAACGCCAGCCGTGGCAGCCGGATCGAGCGCCGACTTGGTGGCGGGGTCCTCCGGTCCGTCCTCGGGCTCCGCGTACGACCGCCCCAGGTTGTCGCGGATCTCGTCTTCGATGTCACGTCCGGACGGACCGAACCGCATCCCGGACTGGCGCAGCCACGCCACGTCCTCTTCGGACAGCTTGCTGTCCCAATCGATCTGTCGCATGTGGTCACACCTCCGATCAGACGTACGCCGCAGGCGGGTCGTACGTGGCGTCCGCCGTGATTTCCAGGATGATGCCACCTCCCCGCTGACGGATGCCGGTACCGAAGCCGACCGCCCAGAACGAGTCGATCAGCGGGTAGTCCGGGTTCCGGCCCTTGACGAGTCGGAGTCCCCGCAGGTTGGTGTTCGCGTGCTCGCGGATACCCACCGGGTTGTTGAGGTTGCGCTCGCCACCCGTGGCGAACGTCATGACGTGCGTGGTCGGCATCCAGTCGTCCTCCACGATCAGGAGAGGACCGTAGTTGCCGATCACCTTCAACCCGTTGAGGGTCGCCGGAACCTGGCCCTGACCGACCACCTGGGTGGTCAGGTCCACGATCTGGCCGGGCTGCCCCTGCGCCGGGATGAAGTCGTAGCGACCCGCACCGCCGTTGGCGACGGAGCGGAAGCCACGGATCACGTTGGCCACGTTGGAGTGGACCACGGCGACCATGCGGTAGCCCAGTTCCTGGTCGTACCCGTGCGACTTGAAATCGTCGATCACGAGAAGGTCCAGGTCGTCCGCCGTGAGAGCCGCGCCACCCGTGGTTTTGTAGTGGGTGTGCGTGCCGTTGAACGTGTTCTGCTTGTACGTGGGCGGCACGGTGCCATCCGCGTTGTAGAACTTGTACACGTTGTACGCCTGGCCGTTGATGGTAGCGGTCAGGTTGGTCGCGTTGAAGATGGTCCGGAGCACCTGGTTCAGGAGCAACCGGAAGTACGCTTCCACCGCCGCGTTGGCGACCGAGTCGACCATCGCAGCCGTGGCATCCGCGAGGTACTGCCACGTGTAGCGCGCGGCCAGGTCGTACCACTTGAACGTGTACCCGAGCGTGAAGTACGTCGGCACGATGCGCGAACCGACGGGCTCGCCGAACTCCGACGCCTCTTCGAAGTCCACACCATCGCCCGGCTGCGCCACCGACTCCACCGGCTGCGTGACCGGGAACGTCAGGAAGTCGATGAGCGGCGTACGCGTCGCGTTGACCTCATTGAGCAGCGCGATGAAGTCCACCCAGATCTGGTTGAGGTCCCGCCCATCGGCGGTCTGGGTGACCACATCGGACGCGACATGGAAGCCCTTGCGCGGAGCACCACCGGCCTGCCCCGGCAGGATGCCGAGGGCCAGCAGGTCCACGAGATCCATGCCCCGCTTGGGCGTACGGCTGACCGGTCCACGAAGGACGGTGTCGAGACCAGTGTCCGGCGTCCACAGGGACGGCTTGATCAGGTTCACGTCTGCCGCCTCACGTGGTCGGGTTGGTGCCGCGACCGACACGAGCGATGAACCGCCCGGCTTCCACGGTCCAACCGAGTCGGGTACCGGTGTTGGTGGTGCTGAACGTGCCGTCTGCCGCGACACCGTAGTACCGCGTCCCGGCGGCAGCCGCCGAACCGTTGGCCAGCGTGAACTCGACGATCTCGCCATCCGTCATGCAGTCCACGATCTCGCCAGCGGCCATCGGCTGGTTGACCACCAGGACAGCCAGGATGCCCGTGTTTCCCGCACCCTTGACCACACGCCCGGAGGTGTTCAGACCGACGGCATACATCACACCGACGTCTGCGGTCACCATCGCCGCGTTCAGCGGGGCACGGAATCCCCCGTCCTTGGGGTCGTACTTGTCATATCGGCTCACGTCCACTCCCTTCTCATCTCGTGACGTAGCCCTTGTCGTGTCCCGTGGCCACAGACCAGCCGGGAGTGGTGGTTAGTCGTTGCGGACCCCTCCGCGATTCAGCACCGTGAACCGCTTGGCCAACGCAGCACGATCGGGCTTGCGACCCTCGCCCTTGCGCTTGCCATTCATCGGGGGAGCGGATGACCGCTGGTCATCATCACTCTCATCCTCGTTGTCATCGTCCGAAGAGGACCGGCCACGGGCCTTCTTGACGACGAGGTGTGGCTTGCGACGCGCCAGGTCCCGCAGGGCAATCCGGAGCGCCTTCCGGTCCACGGTACCATCCTCGTCCACGTCCACGTCGCTGAGATCGACCAGACGGATGACGTCTTCGACGTCCGCCCACTCGACATCGCGCACCGGAGTCGTCAGCACAGCCAGCCGCAAGTTCAGGTCACGGTTGGCCTGCGCCAGTCGGTCGTTTGTGGACTTCAGCTCCGAGACCTCGCGATCCCTGATCTCCTCGGGCTTCTTGTCCTTGTCTTCGATGGCACGGAGCCGACGCTCCAAATCCGCGTTCTTGGCCTGTTCCTTGCGCAGATCCGATCGGTACTTGGCGGCCTGACGGGACGCACGGGCCAGACGAGGGTTGTCCTCGTCATCGTCATCGTCCTCTTCGGACTTGTCCTTCCTGGACCGGGGCTTGCCATCGTCGTCTTCGGCGTCCTCTTCGGACTCGTCGTCGTCCGCGTCGGACGGGTCGCCACCTTCCCCCGTGAACCGGGGATCATCGGGGTCGGTGTCGTCTCCTTCGGCGCCGAGCACCGGCCAGATGGGCAAACCCCGTCGCGTGAACCCAAGCGGCACGATTGGCTCCCCCGTACGGGGGTGGACCCTTCCGAACAGATCCACCGCAGGCAGACCCGGCTTAATGGACCGCTGATCCATCATTACTCTCCTTCATTTATGCGGCTGTCGCGGATCATTCTATCGGAGTCACGGAAACGTACCCGTTGCTCCAATTAGTCAACGTGGCGATTGCCAACTTCCGCCCCATGATCCTCACCTTGGAATCGAACAATGACTTGGCCTTGCCGGTGTCATAACTAATCCGGCTATCGGTTACGGTCACTGTGTCCAGGACCAATCCCGAAGACACGAGTTTGTAGGCCAGTTTCATTGGATCCTCCGTTTGGTTCCCGTGGCGTACGGCATCATCGCGTCAATCTGCCCCAACGACCATTCAAGCCAAGACAATTGGTTACGCTTCTTGAATTCTGGCCGCAGCGTTTCCATGATGTCCCGCAAGGCTATCAAGTCACCGGGCGCCACGTCAATCTTGCGCCATTCCACATCGTGCCTTGTGAACTTGAAAAACGATTCAGAGAATGGATCCTCACCAATTACCGGCCGGCCTTTGTTCTTGGTAGCAATGGGATGCCACGCTAGGCCGTGGTCGATCGGCGTGATTTGCTTTCCGTCAACCAGCCAATTGCCATCGTTACGGTCAGCATTCCCAATCACCTGATCGAGTAAGCCCATCAAGATGCCGTCATCGGTACGCGCATACCGCTTCAACGGTTTCTTGTCCAACAACGTAACACCAGGCAAGGACGATGCCACACGGCCAGACATGAATTGCTGAATGGTAGTTGTCTCGTTCAACCGCAGAACCTCGGGTGCGCGCATTCCCATAGCCCGCGCAACCAATGATCCCAATTCCTCGGCGTCCTGCACGTCCTTCGCCGGAGTCATCTGCGCCAATTCTTCCGGTTCCAGGCCTTCCAAATCCTCGGGGTCCGGATCGAACATCACCTTTTGGACACCCACAGATCCGTCTTTGAACGTAACCTTGGTGGTCTCCGCGATAGCGCCACCGGACAATTCCTGTTCAGACTTCCGACCACTCCGGTATGACTTCCAAAGGTTGTCGTTCGTGGGAACGGTTCGCTTCTCCGGTGCAGATTCAGTCGGTGTCACGCCGAGTCGAGCCAGGTTCGCCTTGGTACGACGATCTAGCTCATCGTCAAACTCACCATCAGCCAACGCCGTAGCGAACTCTTGCGGATTCATCACCTCGTAAGTGAGATAGCAAAAGCATTGCGGGTGTGGCTTATCCGGTACGTCTTCGGCATCATAGATGCCTGCCGCAGCGTACACGTTGCACTTGTCCGGCACCTTGTGGCTACTCGACAGGTTCCAACGGACACCAGTTACACCCGGACGATTGGCTGCTTGCAATTGCCGTTCATGGAAGGCGTTGTTGATTTCGGTCCGAGCCAGTCTCATGGCTGCGTACGATGCCCCACCCGGTGTGGACGGACTAACGTACTTGTAGACCGAATCGGCTAGCTCTTTGGCGGACAACCCGGAAGCTAGCCCCCCACGAATCAGCCTGTGAACCGCACCGGACGAACGAGCCGCATTGCCATACACCCGTCGTGACAATTCGCGGGGCACACGGGCGAACATGGACTCGATACCGGATGCGGCAGTGGCATCCAGTCCATCCACCAATGCGTCAGCAACCGCTTCCGGCAGTGCGGTGTACGCCACGGCGGTTATGGTCTCCACGGCGTCCTGAGCGGCCTCTACGGCTGCCTTCCGACCGGCCTGGATCATATCCGCGACGGGACCGGTAAACATCTCACGGAGCAACCGGTCGATCTGCCGCAGCACCAACACCAGTTGCGCACGGCGAACCTGCCCGCCCACACCAACGGGAAGGCGATTGATGCGTGCCCGGATCTGTCTTGCCACGCGCTCGAGCTCTGCCGCCAACGCGGCATCGTACTTGCGCTGTACGCGTCGGTACTGGCGGAATGGTTCAGGCAGTGGGCTCGTCATCGTCGCCTGATTCCGTGGCTACGCGATCGGCGAACTGGTCCTGGTTCCGTGCGCTGAACTCACGTTCCGCCCGAGGGCCGATGTCGTCCGGGAACACGTAACCTAGCTTCGTACACTCCGTCCGGTAGTACTCGGTGTCGATGACGCCACGGTCAAGCATGTCGTTCAGTTCCGCGAACCTGGCCTTCCGGTCAACCGGAACCGCATCCCCCACAACGCAGTCCACACCAACACCGTCGAACGACGTTTGTTCGTAGGCCGGCATCCACATATTGACTACGTCGAACATCATCTGCGTCATGACGTCGATGAGCAACGTGTTCTTCTCACTAGCCTTCGCCAGCATCGGCCCAAGCTGAAGTGCCAGCGCAATGCCTGACTCAGCAACGGATACGTCCACACGGCCGATGGCGACGTCAGGTGTACCGCTGGCTTGCTTCAACGCCTCCCACAGGCGGTTGTAGTGCTCGCCGTACGAGTCACCCAGGCCCGACACGCCACCGACGCGGTTGAAGAACGTCCCATCCGTGTGGACAACGCGCCCAGGGCCGAGTTTCCACGTGGTCGGCTTGCCGGTGGCCTTGTCGATCGGCTCGCTGCCATCCGTGGCGTACATGCCGATGCCTTCCAACGCCAGCGCCAAGTCCTCATCGGACATGGTCTGGTTGACGGCACCCATGAGACGTTCCAGACCACGCAGTTCCGAAGACCCGAACGGGTTCCCTGGCTCTTCGTAGTTGCGGATGTGGTAGACAGGGATGGAGGTGATGTCATTGGGCAACGGTGTCGGGGGACGGAGCACTGTCTTGGCAACCGCGTCAGGCTTCCCCCACTTGTCCACTTCGAACAGTCCCTCTTCAACCGTGATAGTGTTGAGGCCATCCGATCGTGGCACCTTGCGATATGTCAGCCTGCGGATGCGTGGACCATCGGCGGTCTCGATGTACTCCACCAGATGCACACCCAGGATACGGTCCACGTCGTTCGGGTCTGTGATGGGGAAGTACATCCCCGGATCGAGGGTAGTGAATGTGATGCGCGACCCCTCCGCCTTGGCCAGGTCTCCGGTCACATGCCAGATGGCGTCTCCCCGCATGATGCCATAACGACGGTTGGCATTGTTCTTGGACTTGAATCGTTCACGACGGAACAGGTCTTGCAACGCCACGAGCGCTGCCTGGGAATCGTTGGACGGCTTGCCGGTCTCGCGGTCGAAGGCGATCACACCAAACCCTGCGCCCGTGAATCGGTGCGTGGTGTCCACGATGGTGCGTGCGGATGGCACGTAGATGGGCAACGTGTTGGTACCACGGAGGGATACCTTGAACACGTCGGGCACGTTCCAATACATCTCCTCGTACAACTGGTACGACTGTAACCGTTCCTGGTCCAGAACCATCGGCACCCATTGAGGCTTGGTGCCGAACAAGTCCGCTGCCGTCGTGTACGGCGTGAAAGTGGTTGCCATCACTCACCTATCCCATGTCCGCCGTAGAAACGGATGAGCCGCCAGTCAATTCCGCTTTGCCGAAGTATCCACGGAAGAACCGGCCGAGGGCCTCGACTCCGTGGTTGTCTTTGTCCATCGGGTTCTCTGAATCCGAACGTTGTTCAGACTTGTTCTCGGGCCATTTGTAGCCCTCGCGCATTTCCCATGCCAACTTGGAGCAATGAGTCCGGTCAATCATAAGGGTTGGCTCACGTTCCGGGTGGCGCATGGGCAGGTGGGCATTGCGGTCCTTCAATGCACGGCGAATGAGTGATAACCTGATTCTCAACGGTCCCCCAGTGTTCCGCACCGCAGGGACGCGCAACTTTCGCTGCATCGTGCGTGTGTCATCAGGCTCGGCCGGATCGGGGAAGATTGTGGTGGAAGCCCGTACCAATCCGGGGTATTCCTGCATCAGATCCGCACACACTTCTTCGGTATCAAGCTGTTGCCGACGGAACTCGCGGATGACTCGGATCTCGCCGAACGGTCCCACCTGGATGAACAGGATCACGAAAGGATTGGTGAATCCGTAGTCAACCGCCATGTAGGTTGCCCAATCCGGACGGTAGTCGAAATCGCCAAGATGCCGGTCGTCATCCCATTCCTTCATGACTACGCCGGTCTTCTCGGTGAATTCTGCTCCGTATTGGCGGTCGAACTCATCCTTCGTTAGGTCTTCTTCGGCTTCCAAGATTTCTGGATCGTTGCGGCCTTTCGGGAACACGATGGTGTTAGTCCACGAAGGACGTTTCCACGACCGCCACGTCTTGAACCGGTTGGATTGACCACGCTCGTACAACGCGTACAGCAAGCTATTCTCGGACTTGCCTTCCGGCACACCCGAGAAGATACCCCAGCCACGTCGATCGGACAGCGCCGGCCTGATGAAGTCACCCCACGTCCGGCGCTTGTGCCGACCGGCTTCAACCATCAGGACCCAGTTGAGGCCTTCACCCACCAGCTTGTCCGGGTGCGCTGCGGACTTGCCCAATACCTCGGCACCATTCCACAACTTGACGTGCATGTCGCCAGCGGCGTTGTAGACAAACCGCATCGCATCCTTGTCGAGACCCATCCTTCGATAGGTGTCGAACATGATGCGGAACTCTTTCTCCGCGTCCGTGTAGTTAGGACCGACGATCCATCCGATCTGAGGATTGCCAGTCATCGGGCAAGGCACCAACAAGTTTGGCTCGGCGTGGTGTGCGCCGAAGAACGTCTTGCCCCAGCGTCGTCCACATCGGACTACCTTAAACCGCGACCGGGTGTAATGCAGGTCATGCTGGCCCGGATGCGGTTCATAGCCGATGTCATCGAAGTATCCGCGCAACGTGAGCGCGGTCGCTGGGGCGGTCATGTATCAGAACTCCAGCTCCGGCGGCAGCACGGAATCAGGCCGCGTGCCGTCGTCCATCGGATCGATGGCCTTCACCATCATCATTCGCTCACTGGCGGTCGGTGCGTGTGGCTCCGGCTGGATCAACCCGCCCACACCGCCGAACTCGCTGCCCGTCCGGTAGTCCTCATCGGACACCAGATCGCGGCTGTTGATGGGTGGAAGCTCAGTACTCGACGGTCGTCGCGGTTCGAGGCCGTACTCCGGCCCAACCGGCTGGCTCATTGTCCCTCCCTTCGCATGTCAAGCAATGCCATTGGTCGTCAGTGTCCACAATGACCTCGTGGTCGGGACACGATCGCATGTGCAACCGGGCTGCCTCGTCCGGAGTCATGGTGTGCTCGTAGGCACAGCCGTTGGTCCGGGCGAAACCGGATCGACCTCCGGCCACCCAACGGCAAGTGTCAGGACCATCAACCAGGCGGTAAGTGTAATCAGCCACCCGATGATGAGCCACCCAGTAAACCTGTTGCGATTCATCGACGTCCCCTTGTCCTGACTCGTGCGCCACGCCAATCGGACTTGCGGGTCTTGCGGTTGTGCGCCCACTTCTTGGCCGCCTTCGGTACGACAGCCCACATGAACCGACGTTGCCTCTCGGACTTGAACTTGCCTCCCCCGTACTTACGTTGTCGTGACCTGGCCATCATCGCCTCCCACAACGTACGAACCAGTCGTGACGATCGTACCGCCGGTCATCGTCGCCGTGATCGCGCGGATCTTGTGTTCTGCGTTGGCCAAGTCGTCCGGCGTGATGACTCCCTTGTCCACCAACGCCTGACGGAGCACCGGATCGAACGGCCATGGCGACAACTGCGGCTGCACCGCGTCTGGCGGGGGTGTGGTCCCCTGACCGTCCGTACGTCGCTTGCCGAACGTGCGCGACATCGGCACGTCCCCGCTGTTGAACGGGTGCTGTGGCTTGTTCTCCTGGTGCCAACGCCAGGTGTTGTCACACGTCTCGCACTTGACGTTGGGGTCGATGGGCTCACTCATCGTCGTCTTCCTCTTCGTCCGTGACGTACTCACCGTCGATGACTTCGTGCTCCGGCGATCCGTCGTCAAGGATCAATGCCTTGGCCAGGAATTGCTTGACCCGCTCCGATCCGTCAATCTCAATCAACGCCTTGGGCTTGCCGATGATGTGGTCGATGACGTACTTTGCGGCTTCGAAAGCAACCTTGTCGTCAACCTGGCCATCAGTCAGCAATCGCCTCATGACTTCTAGCGCGAACTTGGTCTGGGTACCCAATTCCCCGTAGATACCCGCCATCAATCGACGCTTGGCCTCGGCCTCGACATTCGGCGTGACCCATTGCGGTGCCTTTCCCTGGAACTTGCCCCTGGCGTCACGTGGACGTCCTCGGGCCAATTCCTCCCAATCCCATGTCTCGATCGGCTTGCCAAGCTGTCGATAGTAATTCTCGACCTCGGCAAGCTGTCGTTCACCCGCACGGCGAATGCGTATCCGCATCTGTGCCGGACGTGTGGACATTTCCTCGGGTGGCTTCCTACGACGCGGCATATCGTCTCCCGTACACGAAAGACCGCTCACAAAGCGGTCAGACGTACGGTATCACAACGGTCCTAAGGAATTGGTTGGTCTCCACGGATCACGCCGCGCGCCCATAGGTGGGCGCCACATCGGGTCAGAATCGATGATGTCGTCTTCATCCGGCCCGAGGCGATCCGGTCTCAATTCTTCCGACCGAACCCACTCCGCATCAACTACAACCGTGCCTCGTGGCGGTGTGGTCAATCGCTTGGCCAGCCAGGCCCAGAACCACTTCACGAGATCGTCACCTCCACCAGTGGAGCGTCGGTATTCACGGAGACGAGGGTAGTGGCATCCACGGTCACCGTTACGAGAGGGACGTCAATGACGACAACCACGTCTGCCGGCGCTACGGCACCATCGTCGACGTCTTGTGTCTCGATGACAACGAACGTGTCACTATCGGCCAGCGTAGCACCAGGCACGCCTTCGTCATCGACCACACCATCCGTGTCGTCGTCCGCAAGCTCGAGCGACAGGTCCGCATCGAGGAACGCCAACGTCTCCACGTCCAACATGGACTGGATCTGTGCGTCAGTGACCGCGAGAGTGTCCCCGTCCGATTTGTTGACAACCCCGTTGTCGAGTTCGTCGGCATCGGTAAAAGCCAGCGTGTCAGCATCGCCAACCGTGACCGCCAACGTCTCGGCATCCGACACGCTCAGAGCGTCTGTGGACGCCTGAGCCATCGTTTCGGCATCCGTGGCCGCGAGCGTGTCGGTTTGCGTCTGTGCGTGGTTCTCAGCGTCCCCTACGGTGGTCGTGTCGGCATCGGCCAACCCCACCAATTCCGCATCCGTGGCTACCGCCGTGTCCGTCTGCGTTTGATCTTGTGCCTGCGCATCAGTGACCGTAGGCGTGTCGTTCTGCGCCTGGTCAATTGGGGACTCCGCATCCGTCACCGTAGGCGAGTCCGAATCGGACACCGGAACGTCAGTGACGACATCACGGAGTCGAACGAACACCACTGGTCCGCATTGCGATGGTCCACCAGTCATGGTGAGGGTTGGAGCCACGGTCCCGCTACCGGCAGTAACCGTGGCCTCCAACACCATGATGTTTCCGTCGTTACCCGTGAGTACTCCGCCCGTAGTACTGTCGTGGACGGTAACCGTTCCTCCCCCGAACGTGATGCCAGACGCGGCCAACGTTTGGGCGGTCCACGCAGTTGCAGCGTCCGTATCCACACCGATGAAGCACACCAACACATCGCCAGGCTGGAACGATATGCTGCTGCTTGCGGTCACACTCCGCCCGGTGCCGTGAGTGTTGTCGGTACCGGTAGCCGAAGCGATAGTGTCCCAGGTCCCATCAGTTTCGTAGACCGGCATCACACCAATCGCGCCAGATACGGTGCCACCTTGGTTGGGCGTGAACGTTCCACTTTCACTGCCGTCAAGCTCACGGCTATCAACACGAGTACGACCGGTGTGACTATCCACCGATGTACCCGTGCCGCCAGTCAGTTCATCGACCAAGGTGAATCCGGATTCACCCGTGAACGTAGCCGTGTCGTTCCACGCGTACCGCCCGAGTAACGCCAGCCGACCAGCGGCTACACCGTTGTAGGTAACGGTAATTGCACCTGTTCCGCCTGCGGTTTTGGCGCCATCGTGAGCACGCGTGATGGTCACGGGTATCCCTCCGTCAGCCGCCGGTCAGCGTGACCGTGAACACCCACACCGCACCGGAGGCCTTGGTGCCGCCCGTGAACGTCTTGCGGTTCAGCATCCGACCGCCAGACGATGCGTTGAAGATGCCCCACTCGTTCCACGCGAAGTTGGCCACGCCAGACGCAGCCGTCATCCGGAAGGTGATGGTCAGCGCACCGGAGTTGGTTCCGTCGGTGTGCTGGGGGTACGTGGCATCCATCGCCACGCGGGTCTTGTTGGTCGTCGCCTGCAAATCGGTCTGGCCGGCAGCGGCCGCTGTGGACGAGTCGCCCACACCGATGTGGGCATTGGCGTTGTTGAAGTACGTCAGGTTTTGACCGCCCGTGGACGTGCCATTGCCGATCAGGCATTGCCACAGGTTCGACCATCCACCCTGGACAGCGAGGTTGCCCTCGAACGTCTCGGTGGATGCGCGCTTGCCGGCCGCGAAGTCTTCCTCGCTGTCGTACTTGTCGAGCGTGGCAACGGTTGTCCAGTTCATGCCGTCGCCACGGGGATCGGTGGTCACACCGTCACCTCTCGACTCAGCCGGACGATCCCTTCCATCAGTCTCCACGTGTTGCCATCTCCTTCCATTTCCAGGTCATACACCGCTGGGTGCATCCAGTCGAGAGCACCCGTCACCATGTCGGGTATCTCGATGAGAATGCGCCGGAGGGCAGTGTCGAGGGTGAGACCATCCCCTGTGGACAGGTCAAGCAACAGGGCTGCACCGTCCAGTTTGCTGTCTCGGATGTGCATGGCCGCAGTGAACCCCGTCAGGTCAGCCGGGCCACCCGATATCTGAACTGTGAACTCGAACGTTGCGCCTTGTTGGATGACCAGGTCTTGCGTGAGTGTGGCCACGCCGAACCTCCCGGACGATTCCCGCTAACGGTCACCATCGTACCGGGCATCTACCGCCACTCATCGAGTCGCGGAGGTACACGATCGCCTTAGCCACGGGACAGTCGATCCAGGCATTGCCGACCGTCGCCAGACGTCACCGGCCGGAAGTCCTGGTACAGGTTGGGCTCACGCTCGACCAGGTGGTAATAGACGAGCATGGCCAGCCGGCAGATCTCGGCATCGGCGTGGATCGTCGCGCGCTTGTCCAGGAACTCACGCCAGGAACGGTGGTTGCCCGTAAGCACGATCGCCGTGGGGGTCATGTTCGGCAGCACACACCGGGCAGCCTCACGCGCCATCTTGCGCGCTCTGTGTCCGTCCACACCGGATTGGATGAGGCGGGGCATCCAGATGGCAACCAGTTCGTCGTACGCCTCCACCGCACGCGCCCAGGCAACCGCCAGGATGGCTTCGGTTCGTGACACCGTGGGTATGCCCATGTCCGACTCGAACAGCGGAGGGACGACGAACGGGTCTGACCCGTCTGGCAACTCTTTCTCCACGATGACGAATCGTTGCGATAGTTGCGACGGTGACAGATGGCGATGGCGCACCAGTTCATGCGTGAGCGACCGCGAAACACCATCGATGTAGAACGTCATGGTGCCGTGCTCGAACACCGAGAAGTGTTCTTGTCCGGTCACGTTGGCCACATAGCCAGCGTTGGTAGCCGTGGAGGGGTTAGGCCGAGACCATGACTGGTAACACGCACGTCCGGCGAACTCGGTCAGCGCAGATGCGTCGTCGTACAAATGCTCCGGCTCCCATTGTCCGCCGGTCACTTCGCGCATCAGATCGACGTCCACTTTGGTAGACGCGATGACAGTGACTCTCATGCAAGTGCTCCATACGTTGCGAATGCGGCTTCTTGACGTTCTCGGCGCAGGTACACCACCAGATCGGTTGCGGGGTGGTTGCCCGCGCGTCCACCGGAATGCAGCGGCAGGCCAGTCCACGATGAACGCCGGGCCCTTCCGGCTGCGGCGTGTCGCGCACGCCTACCCGTCGCCATCGCCCACACACCGTAGCGCGTCAGCACGATGCGCAACGCCACGACGTACAGCCACATCTTCAACATGATGGACCTCCGCTACTCGGCTGGCGGGGTGTCGAGTGGAAGACACCCCGCCAGTGGGGGTGGTCGTGGTGACCATCGACCACCGTGCCGAACGGATCGGCTCCCGTCAACCGAGCGACGCGTCAGGGTTGGACCAATCCACCTTGGACGCGTCTCGACAGATGCGATTCCACACCCGCGAGGTCAACCGCTTCGCCGCAGGGGAGTCCGGCTCGGATGCAGGGTAGTCCACATCGGACTCAGGATCGAATCCCTCACCAAGAGCCAGGGCACGGGTGTGGTCGTAGATGGGAGTATCGTTGATAACCACCGTAACGGGTGGCTCCTCCGTTGTCGTCATACCGAAACGGTGCCACACGACCACGAAGCCATGCAGCACCGTTTGTGGCGGAGCTAAAGAACGATTGCTGAGATGTGGCACCCAGCGGCATCGGGACCAGCCGTAACCGGTCCGTTGCCCAGTTGCACGTTGTCAGGCATGACCACGATGGAGCATGTCGTCACGCCAGCCATCGTCTTCTCCGCTGACAACCCCACGTTCTCTCCGGTCTCCGCCGGACGACAGTCATGCCACCGACGGAACTCGCGCGTGAAATGGTCAGCATCAGCACCGACATGCCACGCCACAGCGGTTACCTGACGCGGTTTGTTCTCGACGGTGAAGCACACTTCCTTGCCGATGAATCGTTCCTTGATGGCGTTGAACGATTCGCGCCAGTCCACACCAGCCACCGTGCCGATGGATGCGACCACCGCGACCACGATGACGACAGGAAGTAGCAACGACCGTTTCTGCTGCGGGGGTGTCATCGCGTGAACCACCCGACCACATTGAACAGTTCGCCACGCCACCACAGAGTCACGCACACCAGGCCGAGGACGCACCCGACCGAACCGAACACGACCGGTCCCGCCTTGCGCTCCCCGTGCCTGCCGTTGTTCGGCCCGATCAGCAACCGCACCCAGCTAAGCGCGATGGCCACCACGAGAAGGCCGAAGAACCACACCGGGATCTTCTCCGGCATCGTTTACCACCACCCCAACCACTTGGCTACGACCGCACCGACAGCAACCAGAATGCCGCCGATGAACACGGTCTCGAAACGGGTCACCGCTTCTTGTTGCTCGGCATGAGAATGCCGACCGCGAGGGCGACGAGAGCGATGCCCGCCCCGATCCACTGCCACGTCTCCACTGTGTTACCACCTTCCTATTGCGACGAATTGGCTCACATCTGCACCGCGATCACCGCGCCGATGAGGGCGAATACGAGCCACACCCACAACGGGACCGCCTTGAACACGCGCCACAGAATCAGCGCGAAGATGCCGACGGTGATGACGCGCCACGTGTTCTCGTTCCACCCGCTGACCGCATCGGCGATGTTGTCGAAGAAATCAACGACCTTCGACGTGGTCTCGTCGGTGTCCGGCAGTGCGACGTCCGGCGTCTCGCTCGGACCCTCGGCCTGACCGCCGAACGCGAAGAATGCGACGACCAGTCCAATGAGGACCAACACTGCCGCACCGCCCCGCTTCACCGGCCACCTCTCATCGAGGTGTACGCGCCGAAGAACAGCACGCCGAGGACGATGACGACTGCCCAGAACCGCCAACCGTTCTTGGATTCACGGACCATCAATCCGGATCCTTTCCCGTGAAGAACCAGTACAGAATGTACCCGACCACGAGCAACGGGATGCCGAACGCTATCCCACCAACGTCAGTGAGAAAGCGGATGGTGTCCCACCACGGCAGATCTTCCATGATCCATCCCCCCATGTCGGGTGCCGGACCACGATGGCGCACCCGGACCATGAACGCAACCACGCTGCGGAGCCACCCCACAGACACGCTGAGGCCCGAAACACGGGTTTCGGGGGTGTGGGACGCCCCAACCGCGTTTCGGGCCTCTACGACGTTCTGAGAGCGTGCTACGCGGTGTCGGGTTCGGCCGGTACCTGGTCATTGGGCGGAGTGGCGGACACCCGCAGGTCCACGATGCCGTGGTGCTGCGTCCGGGCCTCGGCGGTGTAGATCTCGGCCGGCAGGCCAGCCACCGCGTCACGGATGGCCTCGATCACGGCCAGTTCGTCCGGCTGTCCCTCGGCATGTCCGGAGATGGAGATTTGGATGGTCATGCGGTCCCCTTCCAATGTGGAACACGGTCGGACCACGATACCGGACTTGCGAAGAGGCGCGGTTTCGCCTCGGCCCGCGCCTCTCCGGGTTGTTCAGCCATGTCGCCACTCGGGGAGCGACCCCTTCGCGGTGTCAAAACCAAAGGCCTACGATCCTTTGCGTCAGAGCCCTCTGCGTTTTGTCGCAGCGGCATGGCCGCTAAACGGCACAACGCAAACGGGAACGCTTTGTCTTCGTCCGCAGACATCCCCTGGCGACCCACCGAATGACGAAGACCATTCGAACGGATACGCCTTGCGTCGTGCCTCGTGGTTCGGAGAGGAATCGAACCTCCCGGCATGATGCCGAAGCATCGATGCTGTCACCAGCCATCCGAACCTCACGTGGCCGATGATCAAACCGACCACGGGCGGGGGTACCTCCCGCCAAGTTCAGCCGGCACGTCCCGCAAAGGCGTCGGGGGTCCTCCACGTGGCGCACCGGGATACCCACCGATGATGGCCGTATCCGCTGAGCGTGTCAAACGTCGTCGTCTTCGTCCTCGACCTCGTCGTCTTCGACCTTGGGCTTGTCACGATCGGCCAAGTACCGCGCCTTCACGACAGCGAGGGTTTCCTCCACCAACTCGATGCACCGCACCGGATCGGCGTGACTGAACTGCACCGACACGATGGGCTCTTGCTCGGCCTCTGTATTGCGACTGGCCATCCGCACGCCTGCCAACCGATTGGTCAACCTGAATGCTGCGATCACAGCCCTTCCTCCGCTTTCATCTCAGTTCTGGTCGTCTTGCCATACTGTGCCAGATCCTGCGCACACCGGCGGCACATTTTGGGACCACCGCAACGCGCCTTCGCTCCGTCGGGTCGCTCCCACACGTGGCCATGCCCCGTGTTCGTACCCGGTCCCCCAGTCACAACCCTTCCTCCGTTTTCATCTCGCGCAGCAATGCCGCGTACTCTTCCGGGTGTCGCTTAGCCAACTCGTCCTTGGCCTTGCGCTTGGCACGGTCCAACTTGGTCTGTCGTTCACGGACACCGGGGTTGCGACTCCGGTAGTCACGCATGTATTCGGCTTGACTCACGGCTGCGTTTGCACCGTGACGACGCGAATGGTGCCCTTCATGCTGACGGACACCACGGGCACGGCATCGCTCGACGCACCAGCAATGGCCTCACGCAACTCGTGAATGGTCATGCCCCGCTTCTTGTCCTTGGCGGTCGTGATTCGCTTCTGCGGCATCGGTCCTCTCCAATCGTTGTGCCCGCTTGTCCCAACGGTATCCGGCGTCGCTGAGCCGTGCGGCGTGAGCGGCGGTCAAGGCACCAGTTCGCCCTCGGCACCGTTCCCGCTCGCCCACACCGCACTTGCGGCACGGGATCGCCATGACGTGTGCGTTGTACGTGTCAAGCAATCCCGCCATCGGTCAGTTGCCCGTGTCGTAGGGCGCCATCGCTGCCTCCACGGCCTCGATGACTTCGTTCCGACCGGTCTGCGCGGCGTTGTCCACGTCCTGTTGCAACTGGACGATGGCCGCCTCGGCAGCGGTCAACAACCCCTGCGTGTTGGCCAGGTTGTCGCTCAACGTCGCGTTCTGTTCGAGAAGCTCGGCGACTTCCCCGTCGCGGGACATCCTGCCCGCGTCGTACCCGTCCTGGTACCCCTCCTGGTACTCGTCCGGTTCCTCGGGCTCGTCCGCCCAGGCTTCGACGGACTCGGCGAGCATGCCCTGCAACACGTTGAGCGTGAGGGGTCGCCGGATGGTCGTCGGGTCAGCAAGCGTGTTCTTGTGGTTGTAGTACCAGACGACACCCGCCATGACGTCGGCGTTCGCCTTGGCGTATTCCCAGTGCTCGGCCACGCCGTTGGCCACTGCCGTGCTGTCCGTGGGCTGATCGACCGGCGTCACCTGGCCGTTCTCGCGGATCATCACGATCGGCCAGTTGCGTCCCCATGCGGTCTGGCACCGACGTCCGTACGAGATGGGAATGCCGTACATATCCGCGCCAGTCCGCACGATCGATCGCCCGATGTTGAAGCAGTCGAACATGACGAAGTCGATGCGCGACTCTTCCGGCACGCGTCGTCCCCAGTTCTGCTCCCAGAACGTCGCGTCGGTGCGAGCACGGTCCTCGGTGAAACACACCGCGAACAGCACCCACGATCGCCACGACGACGCGTCACGCAGGTCGAGGAACGCCACCTGTCGCACCCACCAGACATCCGGCGCAGGGTCGCCACGGTTGTCGGACTCGCTGCGCCACTGGTCCGGCTCGTGATGCAGAAGCACGATGATGCGACCACGCAAGTGCTCCGGGATCGCGGCCATGCGAGACCCGACCGCGTTGACGTCGGAGGTCTTCATCGAGATCAGGAAGTACCGGATGTGGTCGTACTGCGGCTTGAACCACTCTTCGTTCCACGATGGAAGGTCGCTCCCATCGTAATACACCGACCACAACTGCAACCCCGGGAGTTCTCCGAGGATGCGGGCAAAGGCTCCGCCCTTCGGTGTATTCTCCCCTGTGATCGTCGGATACGTCGCTCCGACAAGCGGCGTGAGTGTCATGGTGGCACCTTCCCACGTCGGGACCATCCCGGCGCACGGCGAACGTAACACCGTCAGAACCAGCCACGCACCCAATCGACAAGCCAGGCAACGACGATGACCACTACGACCAACGCAGTCACGGTGTTCTTGCGCTCGTGGCGTTCTCGCTTGTTGCGCCACACCATCAGTGCATCCATTCGAAGGGATCAATGCCAAGGCAGAAGTACACAAACGCCAGCACCACGAACGTGACAACGAGCGTACGCCAGAACGTCCGATTCACTTGCGGTGCTTTCCTCCACCACTCTGATACCGAATGGTGAGGCCAACCACCAACACGAGGCCAAGCACCCCCAGCACACGGTAGAAATCCGCGAGGATCCACCCCACAACATCGCCAATCACGGTTCATCTCCCAACTTGTCCACCACGCACCAACGCGAGCCGCAATGGTCGCATCGACGCATGAGCCACGCAATCGGACCTGGTCGGAGAAACGCGACCCTGGCACGCAACCATCTCTGAACAGGTCTGAACCGGAACTGGTCTCTATTCACGGACCCTACTCCTCAAACCGGACACTGGTGTCTGAACACCTCTGAACTGGACCTCGTCTCCGTTAACGGAACCTGGTCCTCAAATCGGACCTTCATCTCTGAACTGGTTCTTCATCGACACTGGGAATCGGAACTGGTATCTGTTCACCGACACTGGTCCTCGAAACGGACACTCCTCGACTTCACGGACCTTCATCTCTGAACTCGAC
>ENA-UOUW01000021-UOUW01000021.1-bioreactor-metagenome-genome-assembly--contig:-NODE-21-length-36733-cov-125.123507_pt1 | contig 36733 bp, 64 predicted proteins | sample MGYA00238153_ERZ761573 | MGnify/ENA primary metagenome ERZ761573 (study PRJEB28894, sample SAMN06264780) | bioreactor metagenome | isolation source: Switchgrass | place: USA:Austin, Texas | collected... | reverse complement strand
AACCTTCAGGACACGCTGCTGATGTACCGCTGGCGGCACAGGCGGAACTTCAACCAGTGATCTCCTGGATCGTCGCCTCGCATGACTGGCCGACGTTGCGGGACAACCTCGGTGCCACCGTGCGCGGTGTCGGCGATGACGAGGTTGTGGTGGTCGAGCACGCCACGTCGATCGCGGCCGCCTACAACGAGGGCCAGGCGCGGGCGTCTCAGCCGATCCGCGCCTACGTGCACCACGATGTGCGGATCGTCGACGCGCCGCGGCTGCGGGCCGAGTTGATCCGCTGGTGCCAGCCGTGGATCGGGCTGGTCGGCGTGGTCGGGTCGTGGAGGCGGGCTGTGCCGTACTGGGAGGGCTTCCTGTGCGGCTCGGTGGTTGACACCCGCGCCGGGAAGATTGGCCCAGGCAAGGGCGGCGAGTGCGCCTACCTCGACGGGCTACTGCTCGCGTCTGCCCGGGACTGGGAGTGGGACGAGTCCTACCCCGGCTGGCACGGCTACGACCACGACATCTGCGAGCAGTCCCTACGGCTCGGCTTGCCGAACTGGTGCCTCACCGACGGGCACCTGATGGTCGAGCACCACACCACCAGCTCGTTCGATCCGCCCGGGTTCGACGACGCGATGACGCGGTTCCGCGAGAAGTGGGGTGTCTGATGGCGCTCGGCGATAGTTACGCGACCACGGCGGAGCTGAAGTCGTACCTGCGCATCACCGACACGGCTGAAGACACCCTGCTGTCCGACTCGCTGTCCACCGCGTCGCGGCTGATCGAGCACCACTGCGACCGCCAGTTCAACAAGGCGACATCTGCGAGCGCCCGCGTCTTCTACGCCGACGCGCCCTGCACCGTCGTCGTCGACGACTTCCACACCACCACCGACCTTGTCATCAAGCACTCGTCCGGGGATGACGGCACCTACGACATCACTCTCACGACAGCCGACTACCAGCTGCTGCCGTTGAACGGGATCGTGTCCGGTGAGTCCGGGTGGCCGTACTACCGCATCGAGTTGCAGGGCTTCTACGTGTCGGCGGCGGTGCGGCCGCAGATTCAGGTCACCGCCCAGTGGGGCTGGACCGCCGTCCCGGCCGCGATCAAGCGGGCGACTGTGCAGATGGCCGAGGAAATCTACAAGCTGAAGGGTGCCCCGTTCGGGGTTGCTGGGGTGGATCAGTTCGGGCCGATCCGGATCCGCGACAACCAGCGCGTCACGGCGATGCTCGCCCCCTACCGACGCAGTCCGGTGCTCGTGGCATGACCGACATCGACGATGTGGTGACCGCGCTCGCGTCCCGTCTCACCACCGGGCTTGCGGGGACCGCGATCGGCGGCCGGGTGTACGCCTACGGCAAGGACTCGGGTGATCCGCCGTTCATCGCCGTCCTTCCGTCGCCGACAGGGTTCGTCACGTTCGACCAGGCGATGGACGGGATCGACGACTTCGCGCTGACCATCAAGGTGGTCATGGGGTCGCAGGACGACCGGGCCAATCAGGCGGAACTGCTCGGGTATCTCGGCCGGACCGGTACGTCGATCTACGCGGCCATCGCCGGTGACCGGACTCTCGGCGGCACCGTCGACTTCGTCAACTCGATCCAGGGCACCGCGTACGGGGACATCGAGTGGGGCGGCGTCGTCATGTACGGCGCCGAGATCCAGGTGGTCTGCTCGTGAGGTGGCTCGTCGCCCACCCCGGCGCGTCCTTCTCTGTTGCCGATGTCCACAACGGCTGGTGCGAAGCACTGCGGGCGCACGGGCAGCACGTCATCGAGTTCAACCTGGACGAGCGGCTGACCTTCTACGGCTCGGCACTACGTCAGGTCGACGATCAGACCTTCGCCAACTACCTGACAGCCGAGCAGGCGTACGAGATGGCCGTCAACGGCCTGTACGCCGCACTGTACAAGACGTGGCCGGACATCCTGCTGGTCGTGTCGGGGTTCTTCATCCCGCACCACCTGCTCGACCTCGCGCGCAGATCACGCACCCGGATCGTGGTGCTGCACACCGAGTCCCCGTACGAAGACGAGCGGGCGTTGGGGTTGGCGCAGTACGCCGACATCAATTTGATCGACGACCCGACCAACATCGACCGGTTCCGGCTCGTGGCGCCCACCTACTACCAGCCGAAGTGCTACCGCCCGTCCGTGCACTGTCCTGGCCCGTCCGTGCCGGACCTGAAGTCCGACCTGGCGTTCGTCGGCACCGGCTACCCGTCCCGGATCGCGTTCCTGGAAGCGATGGACCTCACCGGCGTGGACGTGCTGCTGGGCGGCAACTGGCACGGCCTGGACGAAGACTCGCCGCTGTGGCCGTTCCTGGCCCACGACCCGGGCGAATGTCTCGACAACACGTCCACGGTGGACGTGTACCGGTCGGCGAAGGTCGGGCTCAACCTGTACCGGCAGGAAGCCCAACGACCCGAGTTGTCGGCGGGTTGGTCGATGGGTCCCCGCGAGCTGGAGATGGCCGCGACCGGGCTGTTCTTCCTGCGCGAACCGCGCGGCGAGAGCGACGAGGTGCTGAGCATGCTGCCGTCCTTCACGTCGCCTGGTGAGGCGTCGGCGCTGCTGCGGGACTGGCTGGCCCGGCCCGCCGAACGCGCCGCGCTCGCGCTCAAGGCACGGGAAGCGGTCGCTGATCGCACGTTCACGAACGCCGCGGCAAGCCTGCTGCGGCTGCTCACCTAAAGGAAGGAACGGCCGTGGGTCGTATCGCTGGCCGCAATGGCCGCATCTACCTAGCGTTGACGAGCGGCGGCACGGCTGAGCCGGTCGCCTACCAGGCGAGCTGGTCCATCAACTTCGCCACCAACAAGATCGACGTGACGGCGTTCGGCGACACGAACAAGTCCTACGTGGCCGGGCTCCCGGACGCGAGCGGGCAGTTCGCCGGCTTCTACGACGACTCGTCGGTGCAGACCTACACCGCCGCCACGGACGGGATCGCCCGGAAGTTCTACCTGTACCTGAACACCACCAGCAACACGCAATACTTCTTCGGCACGATCCTGCCGGACATGACGATCGACTCGTCGGTGGACGGTGCCACCACCGTGTCGGCGTCGTGGGCGGCGGCGACCGCGATCACCAAGGTGGGCTGATGTTGACGCTGGGCGGCATGTCCAGCGTCGAAGCGCGCCATCTCGCCCATCGGCTTCGCAAGGCAGCCGCGCGAGATCTGGTGCGGGAGGTCCGCTCGGCCAAGGTGAACGCGGTCAAGCCGCTGCAGGCCGAGATCAAGGCCGAGGCGGCCCGCACCCTGCCCGGGCGGTACGCCGGCGTGATGTCGAAGGACGTGAAGGTCACCACCCAGACCCGGGGCACGACGCTGCGGGTCCGGGTATTCGCCCGCGGCCGGGCAGAGCTGCGGGACGTGGCAGCCGTCAACGCCGGCATCCTTCGCCACCCGCTGTTCGGCAACCGATCGCGGTGGTTCCGGCAGCGGGTCCGGCCGGGGTTCGTGGACCGGCCCGTCAACGATCTCTCCGATCGGGTGCTGCGTGAGGCGGCCGAGGGTGTCGGTGACGTGCTTCAGAAGATTGCGAGGGCGTAGTGCCGTTCCTACGACTGTCCGAAGCGGATCAGCAACGTCTCGGCTGCCCCGAGCTGCTGCCGTTGGCGATCGCGGACATCACCAACCGGGAGATCATGCAGATCGGCCGGCTCGGCTACCGCACCCCCGATGTGTTCCGGCGGGCGCTGTCTAAGCGCGGCGAGGACATGGACCCGACTGCGTGGACGGGCGCGGTGTGGCTGGCGCTGCGCCGGGCCGGAGTCGAGACGGACATCGACACGTTGGAGTTCAACGCCGACCAACTGGCGTACGTTCCCGATCCCGACCCGGTCGAGCCGGAGCCGGAGGGAAAAGCGCCGGCCCGCGCGCGCTCCACGACCTCGGCGACGAGCTCGATGCGTGGCGGGACATCGCGGGCGAGGTCGAGGAGTCGATCGTCCGCTTCGTGATCGCATACCCCGGCATCGCGTGGTGGCGGGAGATCTACGACATGCCGTACTGGGTGTGGGATCAGCTGAATCAGATCGCGGAGCGGCGAACGGGGTGACATGACTTCCCCCAACCGCGCAGCCCGCGACCTCGAAATCAACCTGATCGAGAAGCGGCGCAACCCGAAGGCGTTCGTCGAAGCCGCCAACGATCTCGACAAGCTGTCCAAGGGCGTCGACGCCACCGGCGACAAGTTCGACCAGATGGCGTCGGACGCGGACCGGCTCAACGTCGAGATCGCCAAGACCAAGGGTCACATCAAGGAACTGTCCCACCTGTTCGCGTCCACACAGGACGTGACCCTGTTCGGTGACATCCGCAAGCACGAGTCCCACCTGCGGCGGTTGCAGAAGGCGCTTGAGGAGGTCACGGCCGAAGCGGCTGAGGCCGGCGCGGAGTTCGGGGCCGAGTTCTCGACCGGTGTCGGGAAGTCCCTAGCCGCTAAGCCGGCCATCATCGGCGGTCTCGTCGCCGTTGCCGCGGCCGCCGCGCCGGCCATCGGCGCCATCATCGCCGGCGCGGTCGTCGGCGCGGTCGGTGTGGGCGGCATCGCGGGCGGGATCTTCTCGGCATCGAAGGACGAGTCGGTTCGGGCCGCGGCGCAGCACTTCAAGAAGACCATCTCGCAGGAGTTCTTCGGCGGCGGGCAGGCGTTCGTCGAGCCGACGAAGAAGGCCCTGCGGATCCTCGAAGCGGACTTCAAGGCCCTTCACCTGGATGCGCTGTTCGCCGACGCCGCCCCTGCCGTGGAGATCCTGGCTGACGGGGTCGGTCGGCTGTTCCAGGCGATGCGCCCCGGTCTCGCGTCGGTGTTCGAGAACGCGCCCGAGATCATGGGCATCGTCTCCGACGGTCTCGAAACCGTGGGTGACGGGTTCTCGGACATGCTCACCCTGATGATCGAGTCCGAGGGGACTCTGGACGGGCTGCGGGCCCTGTTCACCCTGACGGGCGGGGTGCTGCGCGGCTTCGGCGCCATCACCGGCTTCCTGGGCGACCGGTTCCATGAGCTGAACGTGGCCATGGCCGCCTTCACCGGGGCTGGAGAGGACATCCTCGGCTGGGTGCCGTTCCTCGGTGAAGCGTTCCGCGACACCAACGACCGGGCCGAGGAGTGGGCCGGCATCATCGGCGACGGCGGTCAGAAGATCCTCGTCGCGATCGACCCGACGAAGCAGCTCGCCGGATCCGTCGAGGACGTGGGCGACGCTGCCGACAAGTCGGCGGAGCAGATCGACGCCCTGTACGACGCCATCGACCGGATCCTGACCGAGTCGTTCAGTCTCGAAGAGGCGCAAGACGCCGTCGCCAACTCGGTGAAGCGGCTGAAGGAACAGCTCAAGGAGCAGCGGGAAGAGGGCGTCAAGGGCGCCGGTTCGCTGACGGGCAACACCCGGGCCGCCCTGGACAACCGGGACGCGGTCCGCGATCTCACCCGCAACTACCAGGAGTTGATGGAGCAGTACGAGCGGCACGGCATGTCCACCGAGGGCGTGGTGCAGAAGTTCGAAGACCAGCTCGTGGCCATGGGTTTCAGTCGCAGGGAAGCGCACAAGTACGCCAGGGAACTCCAGAAGGTCAAGGATGGGCTCGACGCGATCCCGAATGTGACAAAGAAGACCTTCCAGTGGGTCATCAAGGGCGCCGGCCCACACGGCGGCCACCCCAGTGCCGTCCTGGAAGTGAAGGGCCACGCCCGCGGCGGCACCTACCGGCCCGGTGAGGTGTTCATCGCAGGCGAGGAAGGGCCCGAACTGATCATCGGCGGGTCAGCCGGCGGCCGGGTCATGAACAACACCCAGACGATGCGGGCGCTCAACTCCGGCGCCGGCAGTGAGGTGCGGGCCCGCTTCGAGGTATCACCGGGGGCGACGCAGAGCGTCGAGCGGCTTGTTGCCGACCTCGTCCAGCGGCACGTCAAGGTGTACCTGGCCGGTGACGCGACCAGGCTCGGCGGCGCGCGGACGTTGGCCTGATGTTCCCCGCCACCACTGACGAGTTGGCGGTTGAACTGCTCGTCAACGGCACCTGGACCGACATCACGTCAGATGTCCGCGAGGCCGGTGACATCACCATCACCCGCGGTCGGGACGCGACATCGCGGCGGGTCACGCCGCAGCAGTGCCGACTGTGGATCAACAACCGTGCGGGGACCTACTCCACCCGCAACCCGCTGTCGCCGTACTACGGGCTGCTCGGTCGCAACACCCAGCTACGGGTACGGGTGGCCGAGCCGTGGCCGACCGACGCCGAGTCCGGGCTGTCGACCGCGTCCCACGTGGCGCCCAGTGTCGAAGCCGCCGCCGGGCTGCTGATCTGCGCGTGGCTGGCCGGCTCGTTCACGCCGGGGACGATCAACTACACCGTTCCGGGTGGGATGACCGCCGGCACCGAACTGGACGGCACCTACTCGACCAGCCGCAGCGCCTACGAGTCCATCTCGGCCGGCGCCACCGGCACGCGGACCGCGACCGCCAGCGCGTCGACGGCTTGGTTCCGCGGCCTTTCGATCGCCGTCCCCGGAACCGTCAGCGTTGAGGAAATTCTCCAGGACGTCGCACATGCCGACGACGTGATCCTGACCACCGATGCCGGAACCCAGGCCGATTGGTGGATCATCGCGATTCAGATCCGCAGCAGCGGATCGGCGTCGGGCGCCGACCGGATCGGCCTGGGCAGCAGGTGGATGCCGATCCTGGACACCGGCGACGACGAGTTGGGGCACGTCAAGGCGTGGGCCCGACCCGTCGACGCGTCCGGCGCGGTAACCGCCACATTCCCGGGACTGCCTGACGCCGACAACCACTGCCACGTCTACGTACTCAGCGGGGTGACGGGACTGCCGGCGCCGGCCGCGTACCGATTCTGGGGCGAGGTCCCCGAATGGCCGCAGGCGTGGGACCGCAGCGGCCGGGACGTGGTGGCGCCGATCGAAGCGAATGGTCTCCTGCGCCGCCTCGACAGGGCCGGCGCCCCGTTACGGTCGGCACTATTCCGCGCGGCCACCAGTGTGGACGCCCAAACCGTCCTCCGCGGCTACTGGCCGCTCGAAGACGGCAGCCGGGCCAGCGTGTTCGCGTCCGGCATCGGCCACGCCCCGGCCCGGCACACGGGGACGACACCCGGGGCTGCCGCGGTGGAGCCGTTCTTCGGCAGTGCGCCAGTGCTCCAACTCGGCAGTACGACGAAGTTGCGGGCCGAGATCCCGCCCTACGCCAACACCGGACTGATGGTGTGGCGGCTGCTGCTGGACACCGCCAGCTCCTACTCGGACAACACGCGGGTCGCGGAGATGCTTCAGACCGGCGGCTCGGTGTCGCGGTGGCAGATCCGGTACAAGACCGGCTCGGGTGGCCAGTTGCAGGTGCGGGCGCTCGACGAGGACGGCACCGAACTGGAGAACAGCGGCTCGATCGCGATGTCGTTCGACGACACCCAGACCGTACTGTCCCTGATCCTTGAGCAAAGCGGCGCCGACGTGCTGTGGACGCTGGCCGGCCGATCGGTCACTGCCGACGCGACGGTGGCCACCGCCGGGTCGAGCGGGACGTTCACCTCGCAGACACTGGGCCGGATCTTCCGGATGTACATCGCGCCCGCCGGCGGGATGGACGGCACCGCGGTCGGCCACTGGATGCTCGCCGACGGAAGCCTTCCGCTCAGCATCGACGACGCGCTCGTGGGGCACAGCGGCGAGACCGCCAGCGACCGCATCGCCCGCCTCTGCGAGGAGGAGGGCGTCCCGGTCGCCATCATCGGCGATCCGGGCCAGTCCGCCGCCATGGGCCCGCAGGGGGTGGAGACCCTCGGCGAGTTGCTGCACGAGTGCCGCGATGCGGACATGGGTTTTCTGTACGAGGCTAGGCACGAATTCAGCCTGGTCTACCGGCCGCGGGTCGACCTGTACAACCAGACCGGCCCCGCGCTCAGCTACAGCTCGGGGCACCTCTCGATCCTCGCGCCACGAGACAACGACGACTTCGTCGCCAACGACGTGACTGTATCCCGGCCCAGCGGGTCAAGCGCTCGGCGGTTCCTCGACGACGGTGGGCCGATGTCCATCTCGGAGCCGGAGGACGGCGGGATCGGCACGTATCCGCTGGGCGAGTCCAAGAACGTCGAGGTCGACGACCAGCTCGATGGCGTGGCGGGTTGGCTGCTCCACCTGGGCACCTGGGACGAGATCCACTACCCGCAGGTTGGCGTCAACCTTGTGCGCCCGGTGTTCACCGCATCGAAGGCTGCGGCTGTTGCGGCGTTGGAGCTTGGCGACTACTTCGCCGTCGAGGACCTACCGTCGTGGCTGCCGCCCGGGCAGGCCGAGGTGTTGTTGCAGGGCTACGCCGAGCGGCTGGCTGTGCGCAGTTGGGAGTTGGAGTGGGCGACCACCCCGGCCGGGCCGTGGTTCGTGTTCGTCGTCGAGGACTCCGTCTACGGCCGGTTGGACACGGGCGGGTCGGAACTGTCCGGCGACGTGGACGACATCGACACCACGTTCATCGTGGAGACGGATCTCGGCAAAGCGGTGTGGATCAACTCGACGGATCGGCCGGGCGACTTCCCGTTCAACATCATCCTGGGTGGTGAGCTGGTGCGGGTCACGGCCATCTCCGGAACCACGAGCCCGCAGACGTTCACGGTGGTCCGGTCGGTGAACGGGATCCCGAAGACTCACACGGCGGGGACGCGGCTGCGCATCTCGAAGTCGGTGCTCGGCCTGTGACCACGGTGAGCATGGTCGTGGGCGCGGTGACGCACACGGCCGTACGGTTCATCGCCAAGGTCACGACCGGGCCGAACATCCGGATCAAGTACAGCGTGAACGCGGACATGTCGTCAGCGTCGTTCTCGGCGTCCACGGCGGTGGACGCGCAGAAGGTCGCATCCGTCGCCGTCACCGGACTTTCGGCGAACACCCGCTACTACTGGCAGGTCGAAGACAACTCGGTGGTGGACACCGACCCGACGGGGCAGTTCATCACCGATGCGGTGGCGGCGGGAACCGCATGGGACTTCACCATCGTCGCGGCCGGGGACGGTGGGCTCACCCCGTCGTTTCCCGGCACCACCGGGTCGGCGGTGTCCCGGCTGACCAACCACCCCGTCTACTCGACGATCAGCACGAAGGCCATCGCCAACGACTGGCGCCGGTTCATCCACCTGGGGGACCTGCACTACTACAACCTGGGCTCGGGTGACTTCGGCCTGTCCGCGACCGCGTCGACGGCGCAGTACCGGGGCGCCTACGACGACGTGTTGGCGCAGTCGAATCAGCACACCCTGTACCGGACGGTGCCGTGGGTGTATGTGTGGGACGACCACGACTACGGGCCCAACAATTCGGACGGGACGTTCACCGCGAAGGCCAACGCGGCAGCCGCGTACCGGGAGCGGGTCCCGTCGTACACGTTGGCCGAAGCGTCGTCGATCTATCACAGCTTCGAGATGGGCCGGGTCCTGTTCGTCGTCTCGGACACCCGCTACAACCGGTCGCCGAGCGGTGACACCGACGACTCGTCGAAGACGATGCTCGGTTCGGCGCAGAAGTCGTGGCTGGACACCCTGCTCGGGTCGACCACCGCCGAAGGGCTGGTGTGGGTCACCCCGACCCCGTGGTGTTCGGCGGGGACGGACACGTGGGAGTCGTACCAGACCGAACGCGCCGAGCTGGTGGAGATGTTCGGCGATCACGGGTTCCTGGACAAGATGGTCGCGTTGAGTGCGGACCATCACACGATCTTCATGCAGACGGAGAACATGGTCCGCACGTCGTCGCCACTGCTGTCGTCCTACTTCCCGGTCTTCCACTTCGCGTCTCTCGACGCGACGCCGTCGGACGGGCCGCAGTCGGACGTGGGTCCGTTCACCGACGCCCCGACCGGCAACAACAACCTTCCCGGCCGGGGCCAGTACGGGACGCTGTCGATTGAGGACAACGGCGCGCAGATCATCTTCACCGGCACCGGCTGGCGGCACAACCAGACCAAGCCGACCCACCGCTACACGTACACGTCCGGCGGGAAGACGCGCGTGCACCGGGCCAACCATCCGTACGTGATCGCGCTGTAGGAGGTTTCGGTGCCGCTCTTCCTGGCCGGTCAGGTGCCGACCGCCGACGAATTGAACGCGCTCGTCACCTACAAGATCACGCTCGGTACGACGGCGTCGGTCACGTCGAGCACCACGATCGTCGACACCGACATCGTGGTCCCCATCACTGACCTGACCGAGGTGCGGCTGGACGTCCGGTACACGTCGCTGGCCGGCGGTATCCGCTGGGCGTGGTCGGCGACAGGTACGGCGACGTGCCTGTCCCGGACGATCTGGTCAGCCGGCGACTCGACCACATCCGGTACGGGCGCGGCCGAGATCGAGGGGATGCGTTGGCGCACCATCGCCACCCTCACCGAGGAGCAGACGACCGCGCACATCAACACGTCTACATCGCACATGCTGTACGAGCGGCTGATCTGCGAGGGGTCCGGTGTGATCACGTTCCGGTTCGCGCAGCAGACCAGTAACGCGTCCGCCACGTCTGTCGACGCGCAGTCGTTCGCCACCTACCAGTTGATCGAGAACGGGTAGGAGGCGCGTCATGCGGTCGCCGGACCATCCCGAACTCACCTTCGTCGAAGCCAAGAAGTACGGACGGGGCCGGCCCAACGGCGCCCCGCTGTGGATCGTCGTCCACGACATGGAAGCCGGCGAGCACTCGGACCGGGCCGAGAACACGGCGAACTACTTCGCCACCCTGCCGGACGGGCGGGTGGTGTCGAGCCACTACTGCGTCGACAACGACTCGGTGATTCAGTGCGTCCGGCTCGGTGACGTGGCGTGGACGGTCGGCAACACCGCCGGCAACTACCGGGGGATCAACTGGGAGTTCGCCGGCTTCGCCCGCCAGACCCGCGAGCAGTGGCTCGACGACTTCGGCCTGGCCATGTTCCGCCAGGCCGCCCCGTGGATCCGCGCCGACGCCGAGAAGTACGGCATCCCGTTGAAGCGCTGCTCGGTCGACGACCTGAAGGCCCGCCGCAAGGGGATCACGTCCCACAACGACCTGCGGCTCGCGTACGGGGGAACGACGCACACCGACCCGGGGCCGAACTTCCCGTGGGACGTGTTCATGCAGATCATCCAGGAGGACGACGTGAGTGCGCAGGACGTGTGGAAGTACGACCCCGGTGACGTGAGCAGTGGCGTCCGGAACCGGCCGTTCGCCCGGGACGCCAAGACCAACGTCACCGTCCAGGCCCGGTACGCGCTGGAGCAGGCGTGGGAGAACTCCTATTACGCCCGCGCCGCCGCCGAGGCCACCCTGAAGGCGGTAGCCGGCGGATCGGCGGCGGACATCCTCGAAGCGATCGAGGCCGAGGGCGAGAAGACCCGCGCCGCGATCACCGAGCGGGTCGCAGCTGCAACCCCGGCGATCGTCGAAGCGGTCCGCGCCGCGGTGGACGGGGACATCGACGAAGAGGTGCTGGGCGTGGCTGTGGCCCGGGCGCTCGCTGCCGAGCTGGCCGACTGAGCCGTGACCGCTGCACAACTTCAGCAGACGGCGATCATCGTCGGCTCGCTGTCGGTGATCCTCGGCGGGCTGTTGGGGCTCATCAAGGCAGCGATGTGGGTCACCCAGCAACTGCGCAAAGTCGGCCGGCTCGCCGATGACCTGCTCGGTGAACCGGCCCACGGCGGCAGACCCGCCACACCCGGGTTGATGGAGCGGGTCGCGACCGTGGAGGACCACGTCGCCCCGTTGCCATCCCGCCTCGATGCCCTCGACCGTGCCGTTGCTGATCTCCGCGCCGATGTTGCGGAGAACCGCGAGGAGGTCGGAGACGTACGACGCCGCGTATCGGTCGTCGAGGCGGAACTCAAGCCCAACGGCGGCTCAACCGTCCGAGACGCCGTCGACCGGATCGACGCCGCCGTTGAACGGCTTTCCGGCGAGTGACGCGTGACATTCCCCTTCCATCTCAACGAGTACGGAGGAGCACATGTCTGACTACCTGCTGTCCGTGATCCGGACGGCCGTCCCGGCCGCAGCCGGGGCCATCGTGGGCTGGCTCGCCACCCTCGGGCTGGAGCTCGGCGCCGAAGCCGAAGCCGGGCTGGTGCTGTTCCTCGGCGCGCTCGGTACGGCCGTCTACTACGCCGTGGTGCGGGCGCTGGAGTCCCGCTGGCCGGCGCTGGGGAAGCTGCTCGGCGCGTCCCGGAAGCCGGTGTACGAGCCGGTGGCGCCGAGCTACGTGTCCGACCTGCGGTCCCGGGGTGGCGCGTGACCCCGAGCGTCGGACGTGTAGTCCACTACGTCAGCTACGGCACGCCGGGTGGCGAGTACACCTCGCAGTGCCGGGCCGCGATCGTGGCCGGAGTGCCGCCGAACCCCGAGCAGGTGCCGCCGGTGCTCGCCGAAGGCGGCCCGGCCGTCCAGCTCGACCTCGTGGTCCTGAACCCGACTGGGCTGCTCTTCAACCGGTGCCACCAGGACGAGCAGGACAAGCGCGGCGGTACGTGGCACTGGCCGGAGCGGGTGGAAGCGTGAGACGCACCGCCGCCGCCGTTCTGAGCGCCGCCGTCCTCGTGACGGCGGCGCTTTCGTTCTCGACCGGCCCGGCGACAGTCAGTGCAGACGGGCCGTTGACAGATGATCCGTCCGCGTGGACAGATGATCTGTCCTTCTGTTCACGGATGCGGGCCGTGGCCCAGTCGCCGGACGAGATCGCGTGGGCCGACACCTGTCTCGCACTCGCCGGCCGGACGCCCAGCAGCACGCACGCGCCAACTCAAACGCCCACTTCGTTGGCGCCAACCACCGTCGCGCCAACGACTGTGGCACCGACGACGCAGACTTTGACACCGACTGCCACAGCCGCGCCCAGCTTCCCGACCGCCGCGAACACCGGCGCCCCTGCTGGCTGGGTGCCCCGCGAAACGCGTACCAGCACTCTGCGGGTCACGTCCGGCGTGGTGCAGGATGTGCGGATCGTCGGGGCGAACCTCGAGCTGACCGGGCCGGTGACGGTGCGGCGGGTCGAGCTGGTGGGCGGCCGGATCGTCGTGGCGAACTGCCGGGGCGGGGTGGTGATCGAGGACACGTCGGTCCTGCGCGGCCAGACCACCCGGGCGAGCGACCCGGAAGCGATCGGGCCCGGCGGGTACACCGCGCGGCGCGTGAAGATCGACGGCGTGGCCGAGGGGTTCCGCGTCGGCGGCCGCTCGTCCGGCTGCGGCCCAGTCGTGATCGAGGACTCGTACGCCCGCGTCGTCGCGCCGGACTCGTGTGCCGATTGGCATGGTGACGGTGCTCAGCTCTATGACGCCCCACCCGTGACCATCCGGAACGTCTCGCTGATCCTGCAAGAGCGCGGCGGGTGTGGTGGTACGGCGGCGCTCTTCGGTCCTGATCGGCAAGGCAACACCTCGGCAGTCATCGACCGGCTGCGCGTTCAAGGCGGCGGGTATCCGTTCCGACTCGGCGTGCCCGCCCGGGTGACCGGACTCGACATCGTGCAGGGCTGGGCATACGGGCCGATCAACGTGAAGTGCTCGGTCGTCACCGAGTGGACGGCGCGGATCGTCACGTCAGACGGCGTGTTCGTGCGCAACCAGCCCTGCAACACCGAGGACGGTCGTTGATCCCAAGCCTCGCGGAGCCTGGCCCAGACGGGTCGAGCCGCGCGCTGCCCAGCCGCGACTAGCCGAGCCGGGTCCACTGACCCTACAACGCAAGAAGCCCCCACGGGCCGCTTCCCGCTTCGGCGGGAGGCCGGCCCGTGGGGGCTTCTCTGTCGTTCAGTCCAGCACGTCCTCGATCCGGCGGACCAGGCGCATCGGCCCGACCGCGCTGCCGATCGTCGCCCGCAGCTCGGCCAGGTGGGCGCGCGCCTCCGCCTCATCGGTGAAGACGGCGCTGTCGGTCCACTCGCCCGGCTTGGTGTAGAGCTCGGACTGGACCACGTACACGGTGGGCATGACGCCCCCCTCTCTCGTCCGGTACGGACGGAGCGGCGCAGGGACTCCGGATAGAAGCCCCTGCGCCACCCTCGACAGTACCGAGCGCTATCCGGACGCTCGGTCCGGATTGCCTCGATCAGGCGCCCGCGGGAGCGGGACTGGTGGGAGCCGTCGCCTTGCGGGCTCGGGTCTCGGCGGCACGCTGACCGGGGGTGAGCGACGCCCACCGCTCGGCCTCGGCGGCCGCCTCGCGCTCGGCCTTCCGCTGCGCCTTCGTGGCCTTGGCCTTCTCGGCGCGGGCCTTGGCAACCTCGGGGTCGAGCTTGCGCTCCGGCGCGGGGGCCGGGGCTCGGTGCAGCTTCGCGGCGTACCACTCGGCCGTCACGAAACCGGCGACCACCAGCACGCCGAAGACGCGCTGGCCGATGTTCTGGCCCGCCAAGACGTTGCAGACCAGGCTGACCAGGCCCGCACCGAGCATCAGCTTGAAGCCGGTGCGGCGGGTGCTCTCAGCGAAGCTGGTGGAGCGCCCGATGGTGCCGAGGATCGCGAACCCGTCGATGAGGAACGGGGCGATCCACGCCTCCCAGGTGAGTCCGTACCGCTGTCCGACCTCCACGATGTGGAGGAACGAGATCGACGCGGCGCCCATCGCCTGGAGGTAGACGAGGAGCTTCACGACGGCGTAGGTGCTGGGCTTGCGCATGTGGGTCTCCCTCCCACAGGCCCCTCGGACGGGGGCGGAGTGACGCGGCGCCAACGAAGGCGGCGGGGGAGATGTTCTCTCGCGTCAGAAGTCCTGGGTGCCACGCCCACTGGGCAGGTCGTGGCCTGTCGCCGGGTGGTTCAGCGGAGCGAGTTGACGCGGGACTCCGCGATCTCGGTGTAGTGCCCGTGGCAGGCAGCGCCGTCGTCAGTCAGGTACCACGCCTGCTCCTGGCAGTCGGCTTCGATCTCGCAGAGCCTCACGCCGTAGGTCTCGTCCATGTCCGTCTCCCTCGGACAGGCCGCCCGGATGGCGGCGGGAGTGACGCGGCCGGGGTGAACCGGCTGGGGAGATGCCTCACGTCTGCGCGCCAGCGGAGCGGAGTGCGCTCTACGCGGCTGCGCGGTGCGGACCGATCAGTTGGTGCCCGCCGCGCCCTGATGTCGCGGTGCCGGCCGGTTCCGGTCGGGCGGGGGGTGTGTGGGGCTAGGTGGCGATGCAGGCCTCTACCGCTCGCTCCTGCTCCTCCTTGAGGAAGTGGCTCAGGTCGGCGAGAACGGCGTACCGGGGGTCGCTGGCCGGGATGTCCTTCATGTATTTCGAGACCCGGACCTGGGCCTCCGTGTAGCCATTGCGAACGCCCACTGCGTAGCCCTGATCGAATGCGCGCAACTGATCCACGATGGACCTCCTTCCGTGCCTGCCCGGGGCTCGCTCCCGGGATGCCGCTGGTTCAGGCCCGGCCTACGTTGGCCCTACGGCGCCACGCTTCGGCGGCTGCTCCCTACGCCCCTGTTCGGCGGCGGCCCTACAGCCCGATTCGGCGGCTGGCCCTAACCTGCTCTACCTCCGGTGACGAGCGCCCGGTGGCATCCGTGCCCCGGGCCCCACTGGCCCTGTTAGCGTCTCGGCCTTTGACGTAGTGCCCCGCCGACGGCTCGCACGTCGGTCCCGGCTGCTTGCGCTCCGGTCGGGCTGGGGTGGTTCAGCGGATGGAGTCGACGTAGGACTCGGCCTGGTCGAACTCCCACTCGTCGCCGCCGCCCTCGACCCAGATCTCGCGGGCTTCCATCAGGTCCACGACCTCGCCTTCGACGCACAGGACGGCGTCTCCAGTGGCGGTGATGCGGATGACGGGCTCGCCGTTGAGATCGGTCAGGACGGCGGCGGTGTCGAGCTTGAGCATGTGGGGTTCCCTTCCCACGGCCGCCGGGATGGCGGCGGGAGCGCCGGCACGGCCCACGATGAGGTGCCGGCCGGCGGTTGCTTGTGCCCCGGCGCCGGTCGCGTGCGCGGTGTCGTCTGCCTGGGGCATGCCGGTGTCTCACCGGCTGGTCGATCTCTTCGGTAGGTACTGGGGCCGACGCTTGCGGGTCTTCCGTATCCCTGGGCGGGGCGGTTGGCCTGTTCTCCTGTGTGTAGCTACAGCCTAGCACGACGAGAGATACCCGTCAACGGTGACGTAGCTACGATCGTGCGGGCAGGTGTACCCTAGCGGCCATGAGCAAGACGCCGACCCGGCCGATCCGGGTGGACCTGAACCTGTGGGACGAGTTCGGCCGCATCACCACCGCCATGGGCACCGACCGGACGAAGGTGCTCGTCGCCTTCATGCGCCGGTTCGTCGAGACGATGACGCCCACCCGATCATCCGACACCGCTACGTGACCGGATCTGCCACCGTGGGCGATATGACCCCACCCCACCCCTACATGCCCGCGCAACCGAAGCCCCGCCGCCGCTGGATCGTCCCCGCGGCCGTTCTCACCGCCGCGATCGTTGCTGGCGGCGGGGCGGGCTGGGCCCTCACCGGCCGTTCGACCGAGCCACCGGCCGCAGATGCCACCCCGACCCCGACACCGCCGCGCCTGCCCGAAGCGTCAGCCTGCCTGCGCGCCATGGATCACACGAATGTCGCGATCCAACTCGCCGCAACCTTCAGCAAAGACTCCAGCATCAACCTCGTGGAACTCAACCGGACGATCACCGGACTGCAGGAAGCCCAGCCGTCGCTGCCGGCGACGACCCAGGAAGCCGTGGCCGACGTACTCGACCCGCTGAAGCGGATGCAGCGCGCGGCGCGCGCCGGGAACGGGACGGCGTTGACGGTCGACTTCACCGACTTCAAGGCTGGCGCCATGGAGATCACGATCTACTGCGGCGTGTACCTGCTGGACGATCCCGCGGCTGAGCCGGACCCGAACGTGATCGACGAGGGTGTCTGGACCGTCGGCGACGACATCCGTCCCGGCCGGTACCGCACCGACGAGCGGGTCGACTCGGACTGCTACTGGTCGATCACCCGGTCGGGCAGCAACGGCGACGACATCATCGCCAACGACATCCCGGGCGGCGGCCGGCCCACCGTGACGCTGCGGAAGGGCCAGGACTTCACGACCCGCGGGTGCGGCACCTGGACGCGACTGAAGTGAGCAGAGCCGGGGCGGAGACTGGCGAAGTGCTGGTTCACGGATCTCCGCCCCGACGTTGGTGCCCCCCGGAGTGGCTTGCCGTGGGGCCAGCACTCACCCCGGGGGACGTTGCGAGGGGTGGCCCGCCGCAGGGAGCGGGGTGGCCGGGCGCGTCGGGCCCTTCGGGGGAAAGACATCCGCGCCCGGCCGGGTTCCCGAGTGTCTAGCAGGGGAACGTCTGCCATCCTTACGCGCATTGCCGGTAAAGTCAACAGTGCGCGCCAGGCGCTTGAACCCGAGGAGGTGATCGTGATGGGATCGGCAGGTCTAGCAGGGAGCATCATGGCCGAGCCGTACCACGCGCGTATCCGCGCGGACCTCCTCGCACGCATCGCCGCCGGCGAGTGGCGGCCGGGCGAGAAGCTGCCCTCGACCCGGGAACTGGTCGAGTTCTATCGGGCCCAGTTCCACTCGTCGACCCTCGCGGCGTCGACCGTTCGACATGCCGTTTCGCTGATGATCGTCCGCGACGAGTTGCGGGGCCAGCAGGGTATCGGCGTGTTCGTGCCCGAAGATCCTGACCGGCAAAGCTAGCAAGGTGCCAAGGACCCGCCCGGCACGTTTACGCGGGCGGGTCCTTGGCCCATTCTGTCTGTTGGCACCGGCCAGTCACTAGCTGGCCGGTGCCGTCATATCCGGCACCGGCAGTCCGGCCACCGCCCGGGTGCGGGCCTCGCTCGTGACGGCCGTGTAGATCTGCGTTGACGCGACGCTGCTGTGGCGTAGGCACTCCTGGGTGACCCGGATGTCACCGACGGACTGCTGAATCAGGGTGCCGTACCGGTGGCGGAAGCGGTGCGCGGTGACACCTTCCAGACCGATCTGACGCATCCACCAGGAGATGCGCACACTCACCCAGTGGGCGGACACCGCCCGGCCCCACTTGTTGCGGATGAGCCGTCCGGGCGGCCGGTCGCGGACCAACTCCCAGATGTAGGGGTGGGTGGGGACCACGCCGGCGTGGCCGCCCTTGCCGACGGGGATCAGCGTTCGCTCAGCCGTGATGTGCGCCCGGTCGCAGGCCGCGATCTCCCCGGCCCGCATGCCCTCGAACCCGGCGAGCGCGACGGCCGTCTTGAGCGGTTCGGGGAGTTGGAGGGCCGCGGCCATCTCGTCCTCGGTGACGGGTCGGGCGATGCAGCGGGGCTGCGCTGGCCGAACCAACTCTCCGGTGGGATCTCCATTGAGAAATCCGGCGTTGCACGCCCAGCGGTAGAAGTCGCGGACGTGGTTGTCGTAGGTGCGCAGCGTCCAGCGGGCCCGGCCGGACTCTCGTAAGGCGCCAAGCCAGGATTCGAGTTGTTCGGTCGCCGCGTAGGCGAGCCCGAACGGTAGGTGGTTGTGGAGTCTTCGGAGGACGCTTCTGCGCGCCTCGACTGTCTTCGGTGACCGGCCGATCGCCCGTAGATGGGCGAGGTGCTGGTCGAGCAGGTAGCTTCCCATATGGTGATACTGCAAGTGCAGGTTTGCCGCCACAACGCCATCCCGTCTGTGATCTGCCGGCTACAGGGCGGAGTGGGCGACCGGTCGGCTGAACGCTCCGACGACCGGCCTTGTCTGTCGGACCGATCGACGGAGCGCAGTTGATTCGACACCCGGTGTCCCTGATCCGACAGTGACGACCTTCGCAGCGGTGAATCGACCCTCCCGATGGGTATGGCCCACACCACCCCGGTCGGGGCCGTGAACCAGCCACAGGTAGTCGCAGCCGGTCCGGGTGGCGATGGTCATGGCGATGGTCACGAGGTTCCGCGGCATCGCGCCGGCCGTCTCCCAGTCTCGCCAGGTTGCGGCGCCTACCCCGCACTCCCGGGCGGCTTCCTTGATGTTCCAACCCATGCGGTGGCGGACTAGCGCCAGCCGGGCAGCGAACGTGTCCACGCCGGGGATCCACTGCTGGTTGGTGCTAGTCGTCTCCGTAGTCATGTGACACAGACTACCGACAATGACACGCGACGCAAGACCAACGGACGGTGAGCCGTCCTTGACACGGCTCGGCGCTCGGGTCTACCGTTCCGTCCATGACACGGCTTCCCGAGCTTCTGACGGTGGCGGAAGTCGCCGAAGCGCTACGACTCACTGACGAGACGATCCACCGCTGGTGCCGCGAGGGCCGGCTGGAGTTCGTCGACGTGCTCGGCGTCAAGCGCTTCCACCGCGACTACATCGCCGGGATCGTGGCCGGCGAGCCGTCGAAGTCGGGCGCAGCCTGATGGCCGCCCGTGGCACCCGCCGTCCCCACCCCCGCCGGGTCTACAAGAAGCCCGTCAAGACCGGCGGCGGCGGGAAGCAGACCGGCGGCAGCTGCACCATGGCCATCCCCCGGCTCGCGCTGGCGGTGGCCCGGGTGCTGTCCGTTGAGTGGCACGTGCGGGGTGCCGCGTGAGCACCACGATCCCGCATGGCACGCGCAGTCGGTACGTCACTCGTCGGTGCCGGTGCGAAGCCTGCACCGAGGCCAACCGTCTCGCCTGGCACGCGGCCAAGGCCCGACGGCAGGAAGCGCTTGATTCGGCCGAGGTCGCGCACGGCACGTTCTCGACCTACTCGAACCACGGCTGCCGGTGTGAGCCGTGTAGCGCGGCGAACAGAGCCAAGTGTCGTCGCGCTTACCAGCAGCGCCGGAGAGCCGCGTGATCCCCGGGCGCGTTCCACCAGCCGCGCGCCCGGTCCCGTCCGTGCGCGGATCTTCCCCGGCGCACGGGCTGCCCGGTAGAGCGATCCGCCCTCGCGGCGAGGGCGCGCGTTCCCGGGCTCTGGCCGCCCCGCCCCAATGGGTGGTGTCGGGGGGCGGGGCGGCCACGAACGTCCCGCGTGGAAGCTGCCGCGAGCGCGACCACGCGGAGATCGGGCCGGGTGCGTTGTCGTCGCGCCCGGCCCACTAAGCCCCGGCCGGCGGCTGGCGGGGAAGGGGAGACCCCCGCGCGGAAACAGTCGCCGGCCGGCCCACAACAGAGAGATTGCCCCGCGTTCGCCGACAACGAACCGGGGCGCGGCCACCGAATCGAGAGGATCAGCGGTGACAGAGGACAAGGTACCGCAGGCGGTCTGGGGTGAGCCTGTCATCCCCGCGCCGCCACCCCCGCCCAAGCCGAAGACCGCAGCCTTCGCCGCTGCCCTGCTAACCCCGGACGCCCTGCCGTTCACCGTCACCGAGTCCTACGGCTACCGCATCGCCCGTAGTGCACCGACATCCCGTGAGCCGCAGGGACGGATGCTCGCGACATCCGGTGCCGACCTGTACGGCCCGTACGTGTCGTGGGGTGGGTCGCACTTCATCTACACCGACGACCGGGCTGCGGCTGACGCGCTGCTGCTGACGATCGCGGGGTGCCGGGCGTGAGCGCCGTCCTGCGGTGGGAAGACCCACCCGCGCCGAAAGAGCGCCGGCGGGACTGGCGTCAGATCGCCGATGAGCTTCGCGCTCGCCCGCTGGCTTGGGCCGTGGTTGATGAGTATTCGACAGCACCAGCTGCCTACCGAGCGGTGGAGCTTATCCGGCGGGGCAAACGGGCCGGGATGGCACGAGGTGAGTTCGAGGCTAAGCACGTTCGCACCACCGACCACCGATGGCGCATGTACGCCCGCTACGTGGGCGGTGCGTCGTGAACGTCTACGTCGTCTCGTACCTGCCCGCCACGCTCGGACTGTCCGGTCAAGCGTGGCTGGTGGAGGCCGTCTTCAGCGATCTCCGCAAGGCCAAGCGATTCGCCCGCGAGGAGTTCGGCACCCACGTCGGGAACTCAACGGTCGACGGACGGTGGCGCGGAACCCTCGGCGGCCGAGAGGTGCGCATTCAACGGCTGCGCGTGGACGGCGGTGCGTCGTGATCTGCCCCGACCCCTACGGCCACCTGCGCCTGTGGACCCAACGTGAGGTGACGTGGCGGTTGACCCCCGCCCAGCGTGCCGCCGAGATGGCCCACGGCTGCCCTTGGTGCGCGTGTCCACTGGCCCGCCCGATCCCTGCCGCGTCCCCGCTGCTGCTGTCCCGAGTGAGGAGCTACTGATGTGCGCCACCTGCGATGAGCGATGCCGGTCGCTCAGGGCCGAGAAGGCGTTGGACGACCTCGGCGTGTTCTTCACGTCGTGGCGGTTGGCCCAGGACCTCGGCGAGGACGAGAGCACCGTCGACCGGCTCGGCTTCGCGTTCTACGACGAGATCGAGCGGCAGCTCGACGTGCCGCACGACTCGATCGCAGCGCTGCTGATCGCGCACCTGATGGTGCGGACCGGAGATTACAGCCGGGCCGCCGCGCGGATGCTGAGCGAGGTGAAGCCGTGATGGACGTCGCGAAGCCCGTGGTCGAGACCGGGGTCCTGATGTGGATCGTCCTGACCGCCCTGACCGTTCAGGCCATCATCCGGAACCTGCGCGACGGCGGCTACTTCCGCCGGGCGGTGCAGTGGTGGCGCAACCGCAAGCCCGTCCAGGACAAGGACTACGGCCTGGACGACGACGCGACGGTGGAGCGGTTCATGGACGTGCTCGCCGCCGAGCACGAACACGAGCCCGAGCCGCCGAAGCAGATCCACCCGCTGCTGCACCACACCGGCGAGCAGCCACAGTCCCGACTCACCGCCACCGTCCGGGTGCTCGGACTACTGGACCCACTCGACGGCCCCACCGAGCCGATGCCGGACGGGGTGCACGGCTACCGCATCGGACAGCGACCGGTGCAGCCGGTGATGACGCGGACCGAGTCCACGCCGCCGGCCGTCCTGACGCCGATCTACGACGCGCTCGTGGCCGAACTGGCGGTGCGGGACCTGGACCTGGAGTGGCTGGCGTTCTCGTGGGAGTTGGAGCAGATGGCGGTGGCGGCATGAGCGAGTGCGAGTACGCCAACTACGGACTGGTCACGGCCACGGAGCAGGGGCCGGAGCTGGAGATGGTCTGCCGATGCATCGTCTGCGCGCGCTGTAACAAGCACACCGGCAACGCCACTCAGGGCCACCACTGGGGATGGTGCAAGGTCACTGGCACCTTCCGAGAGGGTCACTTCTGCTGCCCGGATGACTGCGAACTTGAGGCGGTGGCGGCGTGAGCGCGGACATCCTGCGCCGGGCGGCCGAACTTCTGCGTGAGCGCGCCCAGGACGCTACGCCGGGACCGTGGATGCACGTCGACCACGGCCCCCCGCCGAGCACGTTTATGGGTTGCGGCCAAGTCGTCACCATGGGCCCCGACGTGACGGGTGGTGACATCGCCGGGCCGACCGGCGACTGCTACCCGCGCGGCGGCTACAGCCCGTTCGGCGACATGGCGTACGTCGCCCTGATGCACCCGCCGGTCGCCCTGGCGCTGGCGGACTGGCTGGACGTGACCGCGCAGGCCATGGCGGACAGCCACGCCGCCGACCCCGACGACCCGGTCGAACTCTCCGACGAGGGCGAGGCCGTCGCCGTCGCCCGCGCCATCCTGCGAGAGGACGGCTGACATGCCCCGACTGATGTCCGTTGCCCTCACCGCCGACGCGGTGATCGAGCGCCGGAAGACCGTGACCCGCCGGGACGGCTGGTGGTACCTGAAGCCCGGCGACCGGCTCACGCTCTGCCGCAAGGTGCAGGGCCGGCGCAAGGGCGAGCCGCTGGACCGGCTGGCCGTGGTCGAGGTCGTGTCGAAGCGCAGGGAGCAGCTGTTCGAGATCACGCCCGAGGACGTTGCGGCTGAGGGCTTCCCGGACTGGACGCCCGAGCAGTTCATCGACTTCTACATCAACTCGGTTCGCGGCGCCTACCCGCGGATGTGGCTGACCCGCATCGAGTGGCGCTACCTGGACGGGGAGGGCTGACGTGGACCTTCACCTCATCGCCGAAGCGCCAAGCTGCGACGACTGCGCCGAGTACCAGCGTCGCATCTCAGCCCTGCTGTCGGATCTGACCTACGCCAACACCGCGATGGTCCGACTGCGCCGACTCAACGAGCAGCAGGAAGCACAGGTGCGCCGGCTGATGGACCACCTGGCTCACGTGAGCGCGAACGTGGACCACGTCACCGACGAACGGGACGCCCTGCGGGTGCAGGTGGAAGCGCAGACCCGGGACCTGATCGCACTCGGCACCTGCCGGCACGACGGCCCCATGGGTGCGATCGGGGAAGCTCTCGCCGTGGCCGAAGGAAGCCACGACAAGTCCCGACAGTGGGTGATCGACCAGATGGTCCGCGCATTGACCGGTGTGGACTACGAGACGTGGCGGGCCGCGTACGAAGCGGACGGCGACGAGTGGGACACCGGCGTACCGCCGATGCCGCGACTCGACGGGCCGGGCACCCGAGCGAACGTCTGCAAACGGTGCTTGAACTTCCGGCGGGTGGGGGACGACTCGGACGGTGGCCGGCCGTGCCCCGACTGCTGCTGCCCGGAATGCGGCGTGCCCAGCGGTGACGGCCGGCCGTGTGCATCGCACGGACCGACTGAGGACGACGCGCATGGCTGCGGACGCTGCATGAGCACCCGCAAGCAGATCGCGGGCGAAGACGAGTTCGGCGAGGTTCTGATCCCCTGCGACGCCTGTTGCTGCCTGTGCGGTGACTTCACCGGCGACGGAAGCCCGTGCGCGGTGTGCCAGAGCGAGCGCGAGGGGGCGCACCGTGGCTGACAAGCCAACCGCCGTCGAGGCGCTGTCCGCCGTGATGGCGGACGTCCAAGCCGTCCGCAAGGACGGCCGGAACACCCAGCAGGGCTACGTCTTCCGTGGCATCGACGCTGTGGTGAACGCGGTCGGCCCGGCCCTGCGCAAGCACGGCGTCATCGCCGTACCGCACGCGTCCACGGCCCACTACCGGGACGTGCAGACCTCGACCGGCAAGCCGTCGCGGGAATGCACGGTCTCGGTCACCTACCGGTTCTACGGGCCGAAGGGCGACTTCATCGAGTGCACCGTGCCGGGCGAGTCGATGGACTTCGGCGACAAAGGCGCACCGAAGGCGATGAGCGTCGCGTACCGGATCGCCCTGCTGCAAGCCCTGTGCATCCCGACCGACGAGCCGGAGCCGGACGCTCAGTCGTACGAGCGCGCCGCGCCGCCGAAGTACGACCCGGCCGTGCAGCAGCAGAACGCCGAAGATCTGTTGCTGGAGATCGAGCAGGCCGCCGACGGGCCGGCGCTGGAGAACGTCGGCCGAGCCGTCAAGAAGGCCTTGAGCAAGCGAGAAATCACCCAGACGCAGTACGCGCGGCTGATCGACGCCGGGGCTGCGCGCCGGGCCACGTTGGACCAGGACCAGGCGGCGGCGGTGCCGTCATGAGCCGCATCACCGACGACTCGCCGTACCGGTGCCCACACTGTTCCAAGATCATGCTCCGGGACCTTGGCCCGGACGACAACGGACGCTGTGAGGTCATCGACTCGTGCTGGTCCTGCGGCTACGAAGAGCGGGACGGGCAGTGGCGGGACAAGCGCGTAGTCGACCTGACCCCCCGGTCCCCGGGTGTGGTGGCGTCGAGTCTGTACCGGATGCGGGCAGGTGCGTGATGCGACTGCTCAGTCTCGGCGCCGGTGTCCAGTCGACCACGCTCGCCCTGATGGCGTGCGAGGGCCGTCTGGACCGGCTCGACGGGGCCATCTTCGCCGACACGGGCTGGGAGCCGAAGCGGGTGTACGACCACCTCGCGCGGCTCGCGACTGAGGTACTGGACCCAGCTGGCGTGCCGCTGCACGTGGTGTCCGCCGGCAACCTCCGCGACGACTCGATCAATCCCGGCCACCGATACGCCTCCATCCCGTACTTCGTGCGCAACCCCGACGGGTCCGAGGGCATGGGCCGCCGTCAATGCACCAGCGAGTACAAGCTGTCACCGATCCGCCGCAAGGTTCGCGAACTGCTCGGCGCCGAACCACCCGACTTCAAGCGCGTGCAGCGCGGCCGGGTGGCCGAGGAGTGGGTAGGCTTCAGCGCCGACGAGATCGGCCGAGTCAACGACCACGCCCCGCAGTACATCCGGACCCGGCACCCGCTCATCGAGCTGGGCATGGACCGCCGCGCCTGCGAGCGCTACCTGGCCGACCGTGGCTGGGGCAAGGTCGCGAAGTCCGCATGCATCGGCTGCCCGTACCACGGCAACCGGCAGTGGCGCGAGATCCGCGACCATTACCCCGCCGAGTGGGCCGACGCGGTCGCGTTCGACGAGGCGATCCGCAAGGGCGGCGCCCGCGTCCTGCCCCTCAACGGTGAGGCATTCCTGCACCGGTCCCGGGTCCCGCTCGCCCTTGCCCCGATCAACCGAACTACCCGCGGGGAACGGCTGGGCTGGCAGACGACGATCGACGACTACCTGGAGACCGGGGACCCTGACGGCTGCTCGCCGTACGGGTGCCGTTCCGGATCGGCAGGTGCGTGATGACCTTCGTCCGTTCCCGCACCACCCGGTACGACGGTCCGAGCCGCGACGTGGTGGACATGGTGGTCGAGCGGGACGGCTACTGCTGCGTCCGCTGCGGCGGCCGGATCACCGGACACCGCGGGTTCTCGTGGTCGCTGCACCACCGCCGTGGTCGGGACGGATTGCCCGACAGTCACCAGCCGCAGAATCTGATCACGCTGCACGGGGCGTCCAACGTGCACTCCTGCCACGGCGCGGTGCACTCGCACCGTGGTCAGGCGATGGACGCCGGGTACTCGCTGTCGCGTATCGCCGGTGCCGATCCGCTCCAGTACGCGGTGCTGCTGCACGGTGAACGGTTCGTGTACCTGACGGCGGATGGTCGGTATGCCGATGAACCGGTGGCGGCGTCATGAGCGTTGCACTGCTGCCCCCGGTCACGTCCAGCGGCGGTGAGTGGCGCGGCGAGATGCCGCTCACCCGTGCTCGGCGGTACCTGCGCGGGCCGGGGAACTCGCGCTGGCACCGGGTGCGGTCCGGTCGGCAGTGGCCGGACGGCCGGGTGTCCCTCGATTACTGGTGCGGCCCGTTCGCCACCGACGGGCCGGGCGTCGACAAGATGCTCTACCGCGACGCCGTTCCGTCCGACGACCCGGTGTGCGGGACGTGCGTTGGTCGCGCGCTCGGCGCCGGGCAGGACGAAGCGCCGACCGACCTGCCGAATCTGGTGTTCAGCCCGCGTTGGCAGGAGCCGCCGCGCTACTGCCCCGGCTCGCGCTCTCGCACCCTGTGGACCCCGGTGTCCGGACACAACGTCGGCCGGTGCCTGGCGTGCGATGACCTTGTTGCCATCCGCGCCATCGGACGCGGCTACAACGCGTGGGGCGGCGGTCCCGTCATCCACGTTCCCGGCGCCAACCTGGTCGACCCCTGCCCGTTCCACGCGTGGCGGCGGATCGTCGCCCGCGACGGTCGCCCGGTGTGTGGGTGCGGCTGGCCATACCACCGGGAGCGTGTCGCATGACCACCTGGAAGCGTCCCTTCCGGACAGCGCAGGAACGCCGCCGCGAACGCCCGGCCCTGTCACGGAAGGTCGACACCGCCGCCCTGGCCCCGTCGATGAAGCTGCCACCGAACCGGTGTGAGTGCGGGCACATGCGGTTGGTGCACGACGAGTCATGGGATCCGGGCTCGACCCGAGCCACCCCGTGCGGCGTTCTCGGCTGCGACTGTGCGGACTTCACCCGGGAGTCGCCGTGTACGTCGTGATCGTCAGCGGGTGGCGTGGTGCGACCGACGCCCACGAAGAGCAGATCTTCAAGGCGCTGCGGTGGGTCGGCGGAACGGTGGATGTCCAGTTGCGCCACGGGAGGTGCCCGTACGGCGGGGTGGACCTGATCGCCGACCGGCTCGCCCGTAGCTGGGGCTGGGAGGTCGTCGAGTTCCCGGCTGAGATCCGCGCCGGCCGGGTGCTCGGCCCGGCCCGGAACCGGCGCATGGTCCGCGCCCAGCCCAAGGCGCATCTGCTGGTCGCGTTCCCCGGCCCGGGTTCGGCTGGCACGTGGAACTGCGTCCGGGAAGCGTCTGCGGTGGGCATCCCGTCCCGCATCTACCCGCTGGAGTCGCCGTGACTCACCACTACATGTCCACCGCCTGCCTGCACGCCCTGTGGGACAACCGGCCCGAGCTGCACGACTACTGCGCCGGGAAGACCCGGATCGACGGCGGGAAGAAGCGCCCGGCCCAGTGCAAGTGGTGCGCGGCGGGGTGTGTGTGCAACTGCCACGACAAGGAGACGACGACATGAGCGGCTGGGACGTACTGGCGCTGCTGATCTACGCGGCGTTGGTCGCGCTCGTGATCTGGCGGGTGACCCGGTGACTACCCCGACGTATCGGCTCCCCGACTCGCTCGGGGGCGCGCCCTGCGAGATCGTCACCCAGGATGTCGACCGCCAAGACCGGGTGCGGGTGTGGGTGAAGACGGGGGAAGACGTGGGCGACTACATCGAGTTGCATCGCCGTCTGCTCGTCGAGGTCGAGCCCACGCTACCGCCGGAGCCGCCGGTCGGGCGTTGCGTCGGCATCGAGATGGTCGAAGCCGAGCCGACCTATGGCGTCGTGTTCCGCCGCTACGAGCCCGGCTGGGCGGCGCCCGGCGACGAGAGTGGTGAGCACCTCACGTGGGCCGAGGTCTACTCGTACGGCTCGACCCCGCCCGTCCTGCTCGTCCCGGACCCAGCAGCCGGAGCCGCAACAAGCGGGGAGTGGCGCTGTCTCAACTACAAGAACGACGCGTTCGAGGTGGAGCTGGTCGAGGGCGAGTCGCGGGTCGAGGTCCGAACGAACGGCTGGGTCTACCTGTCCGCCGACGACGCTGAGTCCGCTGCTGCTGTTCTGCTCGCTGCTGCTCGTGCTGCGAGGGCGTCGTGAGCGACAGAGTCCGCAACGCCCGCCAGGTAGACGCCGAGCGGGAAGACGCCGTCCGCCGCCATCACTGCCCGGTGTGTGCCGCTGTCCCGCTGGACGCGTGCAGCGTCACGTACCCGGACGGCCAGCGTCTGCCGTACGCGCACACCGGCCGGTACCGGGTAGCTGCTGACGCGGGTGACGTACCGGGGTGGTCGTCGTGAGCCGCGCGTACGCACTCGACACGCCACGGAACAACTGGCTGGACCGTGCACTGTGCGTCGACTACCCGGACATGTGGTCGTCGGCCAGCAGCAGTGACATCGCCATGGCCATGCACATCTGTCTGAGCCACTGTCCCATTCGGTCCGAATGCGCCGCCCTAGGTGAGTCGACGCCGAGAGACCTTCGCCGGGGTGTGATCTACGGCGGCCGCCGGTATCTCGACAAGAACGGCGAGCTCGACGTGGAAGAGCGGGTGCTGCACCGCTCGTGTGCGAGGTGCCGCGATGGACGTTGAGCAGCTGGAGCAGATCGCGCAGGAGTTGATCTGCCGGATCAGGGACGAGCCGGTAGACGCCAACGAGCGTTGGCTGGTCGCCGTCGCACCCGAGCCGCTGGACTGGATGCAGTTGGCGTTCGTCCTCGCTGCTGCGGTTCCCGACGATCGGACGTGGGCGGCGCTGACGCGGTGGACGCGAGTACCGGCGCTTGCCGGCCTGCGCCCGCACGGCACCCACGCGGCCGCCCAGCGGCACCGCTACCACGGTGAACCGCTGTGCGAAGCGTGCCGGGACTCGGAGCGGGAGCGGGACCGGGAACGCAAGCGGGCCGCGTACGTACCACGGTCCACAGGTTCGTCCACAGCGGTGGATGCCGCATGACGACCAAGACAAAGGGGCGCATGTGCGACGGGAAGTCCCGCTTCGACGATCGGACGCGGGCCGAAGGTGCCATGTGGGCGTACGTCCACCGCTGCGGGGCGAAGCCGTCCCGGCTCAACGTGTACGCGTGCCCGCACTGCGGCGGGTGGCACTGGGGTCACCGGGGGCGCCGGTGAGCCACGTCTACGTCCCGGACGCCACGGTGGCGCCGGATCACCGAGACCGACGGCCGTGCACCTGCGGCATGCCGAAGTCGAACCGCGTCCACGATCTGCCGGAAGTGCCGGGCGAGATCCGGGAAGCCGAGCTGCGACGGGTTGGGGAAGGAGTCGAGTGATCTCGCTGCGCCGTTGGAGCGACTACGTGTGGGCGGCTTACGTCGAAGACGGGAATCCGTTCGGCGGCCGTCTACTTTGTGTACTCGACGTGCGCGAATACCTTACGCCGCAAGAGATCCGCGATGGCATGGCGGCTTGGATCGAACACCGGTTCGTGGGAGAATCAAAGGCGCCCGAGGGGAGTGCTACCAACACTCAACCCTCGGACTTGACCCCTCCGACTACACCGGAAAGGCCCGCCGTGACTGTAGCGGCACACCCCTGCGCTTGCGCAACCCCCGGAGCCGTGTCCTGATGGCGACACGCTGGGAGATCACCAAAGCGGTCCGCATGTCGGACCTGCCGGCCCCGGCCCGGTTGGTGATGTTCGTCCTGTGTGACGTGGCCGTGGTCGGCACGGCCGAGATCCCCGAGAAGTTCACCCCGTCGGTGAAGGTGCTCGCCACCGAGACGGGGTTGAGCCGGTCGACTGTCCAACGTCACCTGTCGGCACTCGAAGCTGACGGGTGGATCACCCGCACCCGGCCGGAGACGCCGCAGCAGATGTGGGCCGGTGATCGGGTGAAGTACCGGCTGTCCATTCCGGACGGGTGTGGTGTCCCGGTGATACCAGGGGTTGTGTCAGAGACGGCCACCCAGGTATCAGAGCGAGACGAGGGGTCGTATCACAGTGACACAGGGGTGGTGTCAGAGCGACCAGGGGGTGGTATCACAGTGACACCCCTAGAGACAGATCTTACTTACCCTCTTACCACTACTGATCTTTCGTCGTCCGAGAACGACGAACGCGACGATGTGACGCGGATCTGCGCCCATCTCGCCGATCGGATCGAGAGCAACGGCTCACTTCGGCCGAAGATCACCAAGGGGTGGCGCACCGACGCGCGGCTGCTGCTCGACAAGGACGGTCGCACCGTCGATCAGGTGATCAAAGCGATCGACTGGTGTCAGGACAACGAGTTCTGGCGGTCCAACATCCGGTCCATGTCGAAGCTGCGCGAGCAGTACGACACCCTGCGGCTGCAAGCGTCCCGCGTCAACGGCCGACATCAGTCCACCACCGACGCCCGGGTGGCCGCCAACGCGCAGGTGATCGCCGCGTTCGAAGCGAAGGAGATCGGGGCATGACACCGGCCGAAGTGGCGAAGGTGCTGACCAAGGCGTCCGCGTACGACCTGCGGACCGTCGGGCAGGCCGACGTGATCGCATGGCACGAAGCGCTCAGCGACATCGAGTTCGCCGACGCGCTCGAAGCGGTGGCGCGGCACTTCCGACTGTCGACCGACCGGCTCATGCCGGCCCACGTTCGGCAGCTCGTCCGTGACATCCGCGACGAACGGCTGCGCGCCAACCACCACGAGATCCGGCAACTGCCGTCGAGGTTCGAGCCGGACTCCGACCGGTCGCTGCGGGTGAGCGCGGGCGTGGCCATGTGCGGCGAGATCCTTCGGCCGCTGTTTGCCGAACTCGCGCGCCGCCGCGCCGAAGCGGACATTGATCCAGTCAACGAGGCCCGGGCGCGGGCAATCGTGCGGGCGCGGGCCGAGCGGAAGGGACGCCGGACATGACCACCGAGATCGAGTGGAACACCGAGGGTGTCCGCGCACCAAGCGAGACGGTCGTCTGCGACCGGTGCAAGTGCCGGTATGTCGACGACGAACAGGGGCGAGCGGCACATCGGACTGTCTTCGACCACGCGCCGACCGAGAGGGAGTCACGATGATGCTGACGGTCCACAATGCAGAGATCCGCACCGCCACCGTAGAGATTCGGACGTTGACGATCAGCGGCAAGCAGGTGACCTTGGCCGTCTTCCGGCAGTTGCGAGAACGGCCGTGGGCGAACGCGTTCGGAGACCGTTACGGGGAGGCGTGGGGAACAGTGAACTACTGCCCGAACGGGCAGCGTGGGTGTACCCGTGACGACGGCTGGTCGGGTGCTGGTGGACATCACCTGCACGTCGTCTGGCAACGCGGTTCGGAGCTATTCCGCTACGCCATGCCCGCACCGGACTCCGTCAACCGGCTCCGCTCCGAGACGGATGACGCGTTCATTGCGCGCCGCGACCGGCTCGAAGACCTGTGGGACGAGGCGCGCGCGTTGCCGCAGTTGTTCATTGCCGTCTGATCCACCCGCCGTCCTGAGAGGACTACACCCACATGAGCCAAGATCCACCGACGCTAGTCGTCGCGTTCTCGCTGAAGATCCGCTACGACCTGCTGCTCGCACTCGAAGACCTCGCCCGCGCCCGTCGGCGGACCGTCCAAGACCTCGTGCGGGAAGCCATCGCGGCGCTCGTCGACCCCCCGGAGGTGTCCCCGTGACCCTGCCCCAACCGCTGGATCTTGAAGCGATCCAAGCGCGCGCAGAAGCGGCGACGGAAGGGCCGTGGACCGTACGCGCTGCGGACACCGGCATCCGAAGCAGCAACCCGTACGCGTGGGTGCTCGGCCCCGGCGACGTGCCGATCGCCGAACGGCACAACGGGGGGACGTTGGCCGACATCGACTTCATCGCCGCTGCCCGATCTGACGTGCCCGCCCTGCTGGCCGAGGTCTCCCGCCTACGGAACGACGTCGTCGCGCGGGACCTGCTGAACCAGGTCCTGTCCGAGCAGTTGGCCGAGGCCCAGTCCTGCGTGGGCGCAACTCGCGGCATGGCGGTCGCCGCGAACGCTGCGCTTCGGGCGCGACTGCTGGCCGCGCTGGCCCGGGACGACGACGGCCGGACATCGTTGACCGAGTACGTCGATGACCTTGTCGCCGACCGCGACGCCCTACGTGCCCAGGTAGCCGAACACGCCGCACGCAGCGAAGCGCTGGCCGAACGGCTCAAGCTGACGCCGCTGCTGACCGAAGCCGAGCAGTGGGTACTTGACGCAGCCCGGGACTACGAGCAGGCATGGAACGAGACCGCCTGGTCCATCGGCGGCGGCCGGGGCAAGGCGCATCAGCGGCTTCTCGATGCTGTCCGTGCCGCCGCTGTCGACGCCCTTCCCGCCACACCCGGCTGCACCTGCCCGTGGAACAACGGCTACCTACGCCAACCGTGGCCGGAGCACCGCCCGGACTGCCCGGCGGCGGCACCCGGAGAGGAGACGGACCGGTGAGACGCCCGATCCTCGTCGCGTTCGAAGGCGAGCGCCCAGCGGTTGGCCCAGGCGATCCCGTCGAGTGCCGGACGGTGACTGGCGGGTGGCGGCAGATGGTCGCGCGCTCGGAGCCGCGCTACGACACCGGCAACGCGCTGGGGGGACGGTGCTACCTGACTGTCGCTGTCTCCCTGCCCGGCGGCCGGATCGTCAACTGGCCCGCCGAAGCGGTTCGCCGCCGCGCGGCTCTACCGGAGGACGGCACCGATGGGTGAGCCGCGCCGTGGCCGCTGTCCGGAATGTCCGGGCACCTTCGCGCTCACCCGCGGCGGTCTGCTGCGCTACCACCTCGGCACCAAGTACGACGGCATGTGGCGGCAGATGTGCGACGGCGCTGGACGTGCGCCGGCCGAGGTAGTCGCCGATCCGGTCGTCGCTGCTGAGGCTCGCGGCTTCCGCCGTGCCATCGAAGCACTCCGGGACGAAGCGCAGCGCGATAGCGACGACCCGGACACCCCGCCGACGCGATGGGCGGTACTCACCGCCGCCGCCGACTACCTGGAACACCTCGCCACGAAGGAGACGCGCGATGGCTGACGTGCAACTCGGCGCGTATCTCGAAGGCCGGGACGCAGGTCGGCTCGGCGGCATCGCTGAGGCCGAGGCCGCGCTCCGCGCCCGAGGCCGGGCGTCACACCCGCAGCACGCTCGCTGCGCGGTGTGCGACGCGTTCGAAGTCGCCGCCGACGTTGTGCGCGCACTCGCCGAGGAGAGCACCGATGGGCGCTGACGTGATCACCTGCACCTGCCCGCAGATCCCGCTCTGCGGCTTCGCTGAAGGACTCCCACCCAACCCGCACCACCTTCGCGGCTGGTCCGGATCATGTCCACTCCACGCGGCCGAAGCTGACGGGAAGCCGCACTACTGGCTGTGGGCTGGGCTGCCGGTGTACCCGTGCCGGTGTGGTCTGGCCGAAGCCGCCGAAAGGAAGCACCTGTGAGCGACGACGAGATCAGCGTCAACATCGCGGCTCTGCCGACAGCGAGCATCAACCTGTCCGGCACCTTCGACTTCGGCGCCGATGACGTGGCGCGGATCTTCGACGTGCCGGCGGAACTCCTGCACATGGCCGTGCGCGCCCCGGACGGCTGCCTGCTGCTGAAGGGCCCGATCACGCGGTCCGAGTACGCAGCCGGGAAGTTCGAGGGAACGCTCGGCGGGCTCGCCTACGACGGCCGGCTCCCCGGCGGTAAGCACATCCACACCCTGCCCTGGCACCGCCGCGGCTGGCGGCGGAAGCGCCCGTCGTGGTCCCGTCTTCGGTTGCGGGTCGGCTCGTGGATCGCCGGTGTGGACCTGGACGAGAGGGGCGACTGGTGAACGATCTTCTGGCGTGGCTCCGCGAACAGGTAGACACCGACGAGCGGCTGGCGCTCAGCACTCACGACACCGAACCGTGGAGCGTCGAGCCCTTCACGCCGAGCGAGCCCGGCGCCCTCCCCGCGTCGTCGTGGGTTGTCAGCGGCCCGGACGGCGAAGACGGCATTGCCGTAGTGAATGGCAGCTACCGGGCCGAGCACATCGCCAGCCACGATCCCGCTCGTGCTCTCCGTGAGGTAGCAGCGAAACGAGCGATCCTCGACGACTACGACGTGGCCGCCGTGTCTGTCGCCGCAGCCGTGGACACACCGCTTGCCGGCGCGACCCGTCTCCAGCTGCGCATCCGGTCTGAGGCGGTCCGCGCCATCGCTGCGATTTACGTAGATCGTCCAGGTTGGCGAGAGGAGTGGACAGCGTGAGCGACTACGGAAGCGCAGAGATCCGCCGCACCGACGACGGCCACCTGATCGTCGTCTCAGCCGACGAAGTGATCGGCATCAGCGTCGAACTGCTGGCCGAAGCGCTCGGCGGCGCCGGGCTGTGGGTGGACGACGGAACGGGGCTGCTGTGGTTGGCCGGTGACCCGAACTACCGCTACCGGCCGATTCGCTTCACCACTACGGTCCACGGACTCGACCCCAACACGGCGATGGAGGGCTCGCGGTTCGTCGTCTGTGAGCGTGTCCGGTGAGGGTCCGAATCGACGCCCACGGCCGCCAAGTAGAGCTTGAGGTGGACGACACCAACGTCACCCCAGACTCGGTGGCTGCTCTGGCGCGGATCTTGTGGGACCACACCGCCGGTCCTGAGCCGAGCGCAGCTGCGTACGGGTTCACCACGGCCCGCTCGGCCGCCCCGTCCGGCCCGGCATGGTTCCGACGCGATCAACCGGAGGTGCGATGACCGACCACATGGCAGACCTGCTCGCCGCGGCCGACGAACTCACCGACCCCCGCGTCGAGGAGACCACCGAACACCGCTGCATCACCTGCCCCCGGCTGCGCCCCACCCACCCGCCGCGCCGGCCCAACGCCATGCCCGTCTGCGACGGCTGCCGCGACCGCGTCCACCGGGAGCTGAAGGAACTCACCGACGCCTACGCCGCCATCGCGCTCGAACCCGGCCGGCACGGCACCGAGCGGATGAGCACCGCCTTCGGTCCCCGACTCCCGGCCGCCCTGGGCGCGTTGAACCTGCTCGGCCCCGGCTCACTCGACGCCCCCTACACCGTCGACGACCGTGGCGTCCCCGACCAGGTGGGCGAACTCCCCGCGCTCTACCTGCTCGACCAGTGGGTCATCGACTGGCGCCACACCCGCGACATGCACGAGCACATGCCCGACCCCACCATGTCCGCCATCACCCGCTGGTTGCTGGACCGGTTGGACTGGGCATTCACCCACCATGCCGCCGTCGACGACTTCGCCCACGACCTGTCCCGGATAACCGTAGCCGTGCGCGCCATCACTCAGACCTCCCAGTACCGGGGCGAAGACGCCGGCAAGTGCCCGGCCCTCACCCGCGACGAGACGCCCTGCGGCACCCAGCTCCGCGTCGACCCGTACACCGACGTGATCGCCTGCCACCGCTGCGGCACATCCTGGCACCGCCGCAAGGGAGACTGGCTGAGACTGCGAGGCGCACAGGTCGAGCAAGCGAAGGTGACGGCGTGACCTACCGAGCCGTCTACCGACACGTCCTCATCTGCGACGGCTGCGAGGCCGAGTTGCCCGAAGCGGCGACAGCCACCGAGTCCCGAGCAGCGGCCTACGTTGCCGGATGGCGGTTCCCCTCCCGCGTCAAGGTGGACGGCAAGCCTGCCATGGACAGCAGCGACGTGTGCCCCGCCTGCCTGCCGAACTGGACGCCGCAGCAAGCGTTACGCGGGAAGCGCCCAGCGTGAACACCTGGACCACCGCCGAAGCCGCCCACGCCGCCGGTGTCCACCCGTCCAGCTTCGCCCGCTGGGCCAAGGCCCGTGGACTCGAACCGCTCCACCGTGTCCGCATCGGACGATCCACCGTGACGGTGTGGTTACGCGCGGCGGTAGTTGACGCCGGCGCCCGCGCGTGCTGAACTGATCACGATGGCCGGATCATGGCCAGAGCAGACAGCCCGGCGCAATGCTGCCGGGCATCGTGCTGTCTGGGGGCAGTCGTGACCTGGACCTGCTTCTGCGGCGACCCCTGCCCCGACTGGCTCGCCCTGTCCAACCACCTGCGCCTACTTCACCCGGACGTAGACCGGGAGGTAGAGACGTGGCCAAGTCTTCCGGCCGCACCACCCGCCGCTGGCGCACCGTCATCCGCCCGACCGTTCTCGGTAGCTCCGACGTGTGCTGGTGGTGCGGCCACACCGGCGCGAGAGCCGTGGACCATCTCATCCCGCTCAGCCAAGCCCCCGACCTGGCGGAAGAGCTGACCAACCTGGCCCCCATCCACGGCCGGGAGCGCTGCCCCACCTGCCGCCGCAACTGCAACAGCGAACGCGGCCGCTCAGCCAAGCCCCCCGTCACTGCGGGTTCCCGGGACTGGTGATGCTCACCGTCGTCACCGGACCACCGTGCTCGGGCAAGTCCACCTACGTCCGCACCCACGCGAGACCGGGCGACATCGTCATCGACTTCGACCTGCTCGCCCAGGCCTTCGGCTCGTCCACCCCGCACGACCACACCGCCCCCGTCCGGCACGTCACCATCCAAGCCCGACGTGCAGCCATCGCCGCAGCCATCACGGTCAGCGACAAGGTTGACGTGTGGATCGTGGACTGCAACATCAGCCCCGAACGTCACGGGGCGTATCAGCGGGCAGGGGCACACATCGTCCGGGTGGACGCATCCCCGGAGGAGCTACACCGCAGGGCGAATGCGGAGCGGCCCCATCTGTGGCACCGGCTGATCGACCAGTGGCAACCCATCGCCAGTGACGCACAGTCATCACGCGAGTGGTGAGGGACAGGGTGCAAGGGCTACACACAGTGACGATGGTGCGTGTGCAGTCCATGATCACATGCATGTGCCAAGAGCACGTGAGTCCACATAGCACAGAGTCCAAGCCTGTGACCTGCATGAACGTGGCAGGGCCGGGGGTGGGGTACTCACGCAAACCGGACAAACCTGTCTCTTATACACATCTCCGAGCCCACGAGACAGGCAGAAATCTCG
>ENA-UOUW01000020-UOUW01000020.1-bioreactor-metagenome-genome-assembly--contig:-NODE-20-length-37441-cov-11.336008_pt1 | contig 37441 bp, 62 predicted proteins | sample MGYA00238153_ERZ761573 | MGnify/ENA primary metagenome ERZ761573 (study PRJEB28894, sample SAMN06264780) | bioreactor metagenome | isolation source: Switchgrass | place: USA:Austin, Texas | collected... | reverse complement strand
GGAAGCAGGCGTGAATGAACTTCTACTAAGGATTGAGGCTCGCCACTTCGTTGCAGGCGCTCTATTCTGCAAGACGAATAGAGGTTCATGGTGGTGTCACAAGTGCGCTCCAATCCTACGAAAGCACTTTCAAGGAAAAAACGCAGCGGACTGCAAAAAGGTAATCGATCAATACCGCTGGTCCTACCAATGGATTTCATGACCTTCGCTGGGATTCCTCGCCGGGCTATCCAGCAAAGACCCCTGCCTATCGAGCTGGAGCGTCGCTTCTCCAGTCTCGGGCAGGGTGATTTTCTTTTGAACGGACAGGACAGTGAGATGTCTAGGGAGATATGAAGAAAGTGATTCCTCAATACACGGAGGTCACCTGCGACTTTTGCAAAGTCAGAATCGACAGCAGGAACGGAAGGACTAACTCAGTCCTGAAGTTCTACCGGGACGGTCTTTCCATGATGGGTGAGCCGTGTGTTGCTGTTAAGGACGACTTCGATCTTTGTGACGACTGCTCAAGGTTGACAGAAAACTTCATTCAATCATTCGGAAATAAACTATCATCATGAACCCTCCCTATCCACCAGACTACGGCTACGACGAAACAGACCAAGACGCCCGTGCTGCCCACCAGGAATGGCTGGTAGAGTGCGAGATTGAGAAACGTGTACTGGAGGGAGAGGAGTGATGGACTTATGCTCCCGTAATCATCCTGAAATCTGCTACGACGAAAGTAGATGTCCACTTTGCGATGAGATTTCCGATCACAAGGATAGCGTCGAAAAGCTAGAGGCTGAAATAAGCCGCCTCAAAGAGGAACTAGACAATGAACGAACCCCTTGACCCCCTTTTCTCCGAACCAACCCTTTCCGTCGCCTTCATTCAGGTAAGACCGATAAGCCACGATGGCGCGATGGCGCTCAGTGAGGACGACGGACCAAGGGCGTATACGGTGAACGTCAAGCATGAGACACGCGATGAATAGGTCACCGAAATCACGACAAAGTGCGGAGTCGCGTTGTCTCCATGCGCTTGTTGGGCGTTTGGTTGAGGCGCGGGAAAATCTCCGATGGTCGCAATCCGACCTAGCCAAAGCGACCGGGCTCCAGCCCGCCGCCATCTCGCACTTCGAGACCGGCAACCGGAGGCCATCCGCCCACAACATCATCCGATTGGCGCTGGCTCTGCACGTCTCCGCCGACTGGCTGCTGGGCCTGAGCGACGACAATCCCCAGCCGGAGATCATGATCAACGGCGTTCGCTACGTGCCTTCGCCCAACAGCGGGATAACAAAACCGAGTTCGTAAATACGTGAGCAATTCTACCTATGACATACATTGGCATTGATCCAGGAGCATCAGGAGGGGTTGCGGTCATTTGGGCTAATGGAGACGCAGCGGCATGGAAGATGCCCGAGACAGAGAAGGACCTTCTGGACATGCTCCGTGACCTGACCGCTTCAAATGATGTCTCGGCAGTCATCGAGACCGTTCACGCCATGCCCAAGCAGGGAGTTGTCTCCAGCTTCAAGTTCGGCATGTCCTACGGTGGCGTCAGGATGGCCGCTATTGCGTCAGGAGCCCGCGTCAGCCATGTCACCCCTCAGAAGTGGCAAAGGGAGCTACAGTGCCTCACCAAAGGGGACAAGAACGTCTCAAAGCGCAGGGCTCAGGAGCTGTTCCCATCCCTCAAGATAACCCATGCAACCGCAGATGCCCTATTGCTGGCTGAGTACGCACGGAGGACTTTCAAATGAACTTTCTCGACTACCTTGAACTGATCGCTGGAGTTGTCGCAATAGCACTAGTGGCCACCTTTTTCATCCTGATGGCAATCGGGATGATTGCCGGACCGATCATCGCCATCATTTGGGCCATCAGCTACTTCCTGTTATGACCCCCATTGAACGCCAACTCAAAGCGGACATGCTGCGGTGCGCTGAGAGCCACAGAAAGGAGCGCAGGTGGTTCACCTTGGTCTATACGTCGTTCACGACTCTCCAGTGTTCCGGGTCAACGATCCTTCTGGCCTATGGGGTAATCAACCTGATGTACTTTCCAGTCATCGCGTCCTTGATTTGGTGCGTGGTGATTCAGAGCGTTAAGGAGGACATCCAATCCACCAAGAAGACCATCTTGGATTCATGGCTAAAAGAGCGGGACGACTACGCTCATGCACTGGAGGCAGTGAGGAAGAAATGAAACCGTTCAGACACAACGCAGAACTCCACTTAGCCTTGGCCGCCATTGGAGCCATTCTGGTTGGATTCGCATTGGCCTACCTGACTCAGCCATGAATTACTCAATAAGATTCCCAATCCACATTGAGGTAACCGTCACAAACCAAAAGCAAATGGGCTTGTTGATGGAGTTCCTGCACAACAGATTACATGATCAAGTTGATCACATTCCAAGCCCCTTTGATGGAATGATAAAAGGTCATCAGAAATCCAATTTCACCAGCGTCACCGACTCGACGGACAACCGTTCAACTTCACAGGAAGTGGACGAACAACCCAAATAAGTGAACGCTCCTGCCCCTCAACTGTCATAGAGAAGCATGATAAAACAAATCGCGGTCTGCGATAATTGCGGGACAGAGGAGCCGCGTGGAAATTCAGTGATATATGGCTCCGTCACTCTCTCCAAGCCCTGCAACGTACTTCATTGGACGGCAAAGGTTTCCGAGTCAGATTTGGTATTCTGCAACGATCAATGCCTCACAGACTGGCTGAAACTAAAATTAACGCAGAAACAGTCATGAGCGAAGAAACCTACCAACTCCAGGACGGCACTACCATTTCGGAGATAAACCAGAAGATCAATATGGTCATGTTGAAACAGGGCGACAACTCGGTAGTGATCAGCTACGAGGACCTCTGGAGCATCCTCCTGCGCAAGCGCAACGCCCAACTGCCTGTCACCTACGAGGCCAACCTGTTTAGTAAGGAATGAAGCGTAAGACTGGACTTAAACGCCGCAAACCCCTACGCAAGACCCCTCTCCACAAGGTCTCCAGTAAGCAGAAGGATCGACTCTCCCGATACTACAAAATACAACGAGAGTTCCTTCGGGAGAATACAGTTTGTGCTGTATGCTGGATGGTGGAGAGGGTTGTCAGGTTAGCCACGGAAGTTCACCACGCCAGGGGAAGAAATGGAAAGCTCCTCTTCGATACCCGGTACTTCATCGCCTCCTGCCGGGGTCATCGTATGTGGCCGCACGACAACCCTAAGAGAGCAAGGGGACTTGGATTACTGGCGCACGCCAAGGATTGGGGATCTACTCGTTAAGTAACTGCATCTTACGAACGATCTTGTCTCGCTTGAGTTCAAACTTCTTGATGGCTTTATCCTTCTGGGATTGAGGCGCTCCCGATCGGGTCACGCGCATCATCTCCCGCTGGGCGTCATCGAGTAGTTTCTTCTGCTCGTAGTAGGCAGAACGCTGGAGCATCATGGGGTTCGCCACCCGCTCTGTAGCGCCAAGAAGGGAGCCAGTCAGAGTCCTTGGACTATACTCAGATCCGGTTCGTGGGTCTATCTGGCCTCTGGTTCCATCGTCATTAAAGGTCAGGGATTTACCCACCCGGTTGGCAAAGAACCCACCAGGAACCCACGATGGCAGAACAGCTTCAGCCACCCGGCCAACCTTCTCGCTTGGTTCATCCAGTAGATCATGGGTGAATCCATGCTCTCCCGTAATGGCGGTGTCGATGATGGCTGATACTGCGGGGCTCTTTTGGAAGCCAAAGAAGGGTTGTTGATTGGCAACAGCCGACCAATCCCCGCGCGCCGCGTTACGGGCCAAGGATACGAAGTCGCCCGCAGGCTGAAGGGGGTTCAGATTAATGAACTTGAAACTCCCTTGCTTGTTGACCCCGAGCGGGATCTTCAGGTTGGACCTGTCAGAAACCGGCATCAGCTTCTCTGTGTCGTCCCAGGTCTCCTGCTGTTGTGGGGTCAGGTACTTTGACCTTGCCCACTGCGACAAAGCAACGGGAAGGGCGTAGAATGCCCCGAGAGAGGCCAGTCCCCAAATCTTGTCCCGGTTCTCTCCGGTCGCTACATCCCGAGCAAGGTTCTTGGTCAGGCGAAGAATCTCAGCGGAGTAGGAAGCGAAGGGTGAGACTCCGGGGATGTTGCGGAGGAACTTAATCCCCTTGGCCACTTGACCGTAGTTCATCGTGTGGTCGTTCACGAAGATCGTGGCCATATCCCGAGCCCATTGATCTGGATTCGGGATGCCTTTGGCAGCGGCTTCCTTCAGGTAGCGCTCCTTGTGCTTGAGGTACGCTGTGATCCGCACGAAGTCATCCGGGATGCCGTAGATGCCGGTGATCTTCTCGCGAGCCTTACCCAAGAGACTCTTGGTCTTTCCGAAGGCGATCTTATCCGCCCAACTCCTCAACTCTTGATGACCGTAGTTGGCCTCGGTGATGTGCTGCTGGCGCAACTCCCGCATGATCGCATCATCCCCGCCTCGCAAGGCGATCGAGAGACCCTTGAGTGAATTACCGATGTCCCATGGTCCAACCTGCGCTGCCATGAGGAAGATAGGGCTCTGGATTGCCTGGCGGACGTGAACGGTGGGATTCCATGCAGTCGCAACTTCCTTGACCCAGTTGTTGGCCTTGGCCGCTACACGCCAGAACTTACCCATCTGCATCCCGACTTCTTTGAGGGCATCAAGGGTATCTCGGGGAACGTACTTGCCAGCCAGTTTGCCGAATCCTGGAGCGTCAGGGACTTGAAGGTAGTTCTCTGCCTCTGCTTTGAAGGCGGGGTTGCTCAACGCCTGCTCCCATTGCTTTGCATCCATGGCCATCTTTAGGCCGGAGGGCATCGTCATCTGGTCGATCTGGCTGATGGTTTCAGCCTGGGCGACGGAGCCGAACAGCTTATTCAGCGTGTAGAGCTGTCGTTCAAACGGGTCCTTTATCTCGCCAAGAAGATCACGGTAGTTCTGGGTGAGGATCTGTTTGTCCGCCATCTCCCGGAACATGGCCCGCTCTACATCGGAGAGCTTCTTGTTCCCGGCCAAAGCACGAAGGAACTGCTGGCCAGCTGGATCAATTGATTTGTCGGTGAAGAATTGCTGTAGAACCTTATCCGCCCCTGGTGGAGTTCTTGGGTCACGGGACATCTGGTCAATGAAACCCCACTGACTTGGAGTCAGGTCCATCCGTGGATCAAACAGGGTTTGCTTGATCTTGTTGCCTCCCGAGTTCAGGGAAGGGTCGGTTCCATTTCGACGTTCTGCCAATCCTTGGCGAAGGTTACGCTCAATGATTCCACGATCCATTCCCTTGAGAGGACCGTTCTGGAACTCATCCACCACCTTCTGAAGTAATCCCTCATCCAAGTCCCACATCTTGGGATCAGAGTCGATGCGGTAGAGGCGGGACTTGTAGTCACCCAAGGTTCCTGCGTATAGGGCTCGTTTCTGCGGGTCTGACTCCGCGCCCCTAAGCTTCATCTGAGCTTCACGCTGGGCAGCCATTTGGGCCTTGAGGGCGGTCTTGTATCCCTCAGGTACAGGAGCGGCGTCCAGCTTGGCGATGTCGGCAGCTTGGCCTTTGGAGGCAAGAAATTCCTCACCCACTGCGCGGGAGGCGGGGTCTTTGATTCCCGCTTCATACTCGGCTTGGTTGGCTCGAATGGTATCATCCACCTCGTGGCCTAACTGAGAAAGGGTTCCCTTTCCTTTCTCTAAGGCGAGAGTGGTTTGCTGGGTTCGGCCAAGGTTGAACTGGGTTTCCAATCCCCGAACAACTTTGCCGAGAAGGTTCAGTCCAGATCCACCCTCCGCCCGTACCTCTTTATTGGCTGCACGGTTGCTGATTTCTGCGACCTTTTTGAGTGCAGGCTTCATCAACTGCATGGCTTTTGGGCCAAGGAGAGCCCCACCACCCAATAGAATGGCATTGCGAGTCCGCTTCTCTTCGGTGTCCCCAATTGCATAACCTATTGCGCCTCCGATAACTGCCCGCAACGGGGCTTGCAACGGGAGCATGAGGCGATCGTTTTGAACGGGCTCTTTCTTCTTTAGCTTGAGCTTCTTAGGGGTATCGGCCTGCGTGGGTTCTGTAGGCTCCAGCTTACGCAGGGCTTTCTGAATAACATCCATCTCACCCCGGATGGCGGCAGCGTCATCCATATCACCAACCGCCTTGGCGACATTCCATTCACTCTGTTTATCTGCAAGACTCTTGGTTAGAGCTGCCCGTTGCTTCTCTACCTCTGAGATGACGGCAGATGGTTCCTCCTTTTTCTTCAAAAGGCCCAGCGTTTCCTCAAGGGCTTTGGTCTGAGTTTTGGCAGGAACAACCTCCAGCGTTGGTTCAGCTTTTTTGCCAACATCCCTCAATGCTTCGCTGATCAACCCATGCCCCTCAGGATCATAAAGCATGGATTCATCTACCTGCCCTGATTTGCGCGCAACTTCCAAGGCTCTCTTGCGTCCTACAAACTGCTGCTTCCCATCCGCATCTTGGATGATGAATCCCTTGTTGGCGTCGATCTGGTCAATATCCATCCCCGCAGCCAAGGCCATCTTGATGGTCTCGCTTTCCTTGATGATGTCAGCGTGCTTGGTGTTCCATTCCTTACCAGTTGCGATCCCCTCTGGGGTCATGATGGCAGTGGAGATGATGGACTCTCCCTGCATCCTTGGAGCGTGAGGACCGATGTTTTGGCTGACCACCGGCTCGGGAGTTTTTGCCTGAATTGGCTCCAATAATTGTTTTGCCTGCCGTTTCCTGGAAACATTCATCTCCTGTTGTATTGGCTTCAATGTAAGCTTTTTCCGTGTCTTCATTGCCGGACTAAGCAATGATTCCTGCTCGGCAATAACGGGACGGTTTAGTTCAGGTTGCAGATGAACCCCCGCGAACACATCGCCTTCCCCTGCTTCAATGGTTCTTAAACCAGACTCAACATCAGGTGCCCTCATCTCTCGAACATATAAATCCCTTGGCCTTACTCCCGCGAATACATTCCCTTCCGTTTCGGGCTGCGTATAAATATCGGGAGATGGGCCTTCCATTGGTCGGAAGCCCCTTATTCTCAAGGCATCCTCCTTGCTAATGGCGCCAAACCTAAGCCCCATGGTTTTAGGAATGGGTGATGGAGTAGACGTTGTGGTAGATGCTGGTTGCCCGCCAAATACCTCATCAAATAAATCTTCTTCCACGTCACTTCGTGTTGGAGCATTTGACCGTGGAGCAGTTGGGGCCTCCATTCCCAATTCGGCCTGCAATCCAGGGCGAGGTGTATATGCCGGTTCCGTTGATGGAGCGGCCTTTCGCAATGAAAGCGATGGAATGTCCTGGACGCCCTGCAATCCAGCCTGGACGGCAGCTTGCAGTAGACCCTCCTTGGAGAGCATGTCGTTACCACGGACTCCTTGGCCAAGTAACGGAACAACTCCTTGAGCGGCCATGCGAAGCAGCATCTTCGGTAATGTTCCTGTGGGCAGCAGTTCTGCGCCAGCTTGGCCTAAGCCGAACTCTCCCGCTTGAATTCCGGTCTCGGCTCCAGACTGACGAACACCGGACAAGGCTCCGGTTCCAACTGCGCCCGCAATGCGAGCCGCCTTCTCGCCAAGCCCCATTACTTTGCCGAGGGCGGTGAGTTTTGACTGAGGGGCAGCAAGAAGGGCTAACTCCTTTACCGCTTGAGGAATGATGTCGGCTCCGGTCTCGGCTAATCCTTGGGCTTGTCCTGGTGCGCCAAACTGGTTTTGAACCCGCTTGAGTCTCTCCTCTTCCTCGGGCGATCGTTCACGACCAAACATCCCCGCAACCCCTCCGATGAACTCTGATGGCGTGGCTACAATTTGACCAGGAAGGTTGGCAAACCCTCTTCCTAGTCGAGGAAGGAATCCGCGAACCTCTTGCTGCGGTTGGCTGTATGAAGACTCCTCCGCAACAAGGGCGTCATACTCCGCTTGTTCTTCTGGAGTGAGAGGCATTTAGTTTGGGTATCCGAAATCCTGCGGGCTCATCTGGTTGAGATAAGCAGCGACCTCCGGTCCTTGCTCTTGCATCTTACGCATGAGTTCCGCTTTACGAGCCTGCTTCTCAGGACTCAATCCGCCTGATGGGCTAGGCGCTGCTGCCGCCAGGGCGGAAGCGGGGACTCCTGAGTTGAATGAGGGTCGGAACTGACCCATGGCGCTATCCACGATATTATCGATCGTGATGCTTGGGCGTCCATAGAGTTGATCCCGGAGTCCACGCAACTCATTCAGGTAGGATGGAGTGAACCGAATCTCACGACCTGGAACTTCCCGATCCTTCATGGTGACTGGATCGTATTGGAATCGGGATGCCAGCCTTACTGTTCCCCGCTTCAGGGATTCAGGATCAGCTTCAGCCTGCTCCAGAACCTCCAATGGATTGTGTCCATAGGCGCGTTCAAAGTATTGCAGTCTCCGTGCTGCTGTATCCATTTGGTCCGACTTGGCGGCCATCCGGGCTGCATTCATACGCTGGTCGAACATCTCCGCATTCTGCATCCTCCGCTCCTGCATTAACGATAGATCGTTGCGGAAACTGTCCTGCTGGATCTGATGTTGGTTCATCAATGCGGTTTGGCGGTCTTTGAAGGGCAGGGCCGCGAGGGCAGCGTTACGGTTGTACTGAGCTTCAAACTGTCCGAAGTCTGGAGCAGTGAAGTCCTGACCTAAGTTGTGCGCGGCGTAGGCTGGCGCTGCGGCTGCGTTCCATTGCCTCCAGAACTCGGGGCTATTTTCTCCGTCTGAACTTAGTGGGCTCATTACATTGTGTACCCCATGGCGTTGAGAGCCCCAGGCATGATGACATGACCGGGAAGTTGACGACCGTTGACTGTGGCGTAGTTCACACCACCTGCGTTAGAGACGTATCCTGGAGTTGCGGGAATATCTCCGGCGCCACCTACGCCTTGCTGGCCGTAGTTTAGTTTTCCTCCCCGGTTTCCATACCCAACATCGCCTGAAACTCCGATCTTCTTTTGACCGAGTTGAGCAGCCGCAATGGCGTAGTTGGTCTGCCGCCCTTGGCGGGCGTCTTGGAATCCAGCGATCTGGTTGGCGAGTTGCGATTGAAGGCCCGCTTGGTTCTGGCGAATCTGGCTTTTCAGGCCCTCAACATCGAGTTGTGATTGAGCCTGTTGCCGGAAAAATGGTAGGAGGGCTGATGCCTGAGCAAACCCCGCTCCCACTCTACCTCCAGACAGCATTGCTCTGTTTGATGCTGCTCGCCCTGCTGCGCCAGCACTAGCCTTGGCGGCACTCATCTGCTGGGATTGAAGGTTTCCAAAAGCATCATCAATCCCTTGCGTATTGAAGAGGCTTGGAATCTGGCCCATGGCGTTACGCAACTGACCCACTGGGGCCTTGCGCTGCATCCATGCCGGAAAGTCTCCGTACTGGTAGGCATCCTCCCCCATCAGGCGATCCTTGTCCCCGCCTTGGTAGCTCAGGCTGTAGCCTTGGTTGAATTGATTGGGCTGAAAGCCTTCAGGCGCTCCGGGGATTTGCGGAGGCTGATTGAATTGGAGCTTGTTAAAGCCCGGTAGAGCGTAAGGAATTGCGGGCATGAGCGTTTGTACTGAATGATTCTGATTTAATCAAGGCCCTGGTCGTTGATCTGCCAGCATGGCGTCGATGAGTCCTTTTACGTTCTCAGCCAGTTCAACAATACCTACAGTGGCCGTATTGAATCCTCCCCGGCTGACGGAACCCGAAGGGGAGGTCCATCCCGCATCGAATCCGACAAACAGGTTTGTTCCACCAATCTGGTAACCGTTGAGGATGTCACAGATACCATTGGCTCCGATATTTCCAGCAGCAGATATATTATTGCCAGCGATAACATCCCCCGCCGTAGATACAATGTCTCCCGCTGTCGATGTGATGGTTGCGCTAGCGGTGACAGTGGCTGCGACCAGAGTTCCAGAAAATGAAGCCCCTCCTGTTCCGTTGCGTCTAACCAATGCGTTATTGGTTGCCGATGCCGTAGCTCCATCAAGAAGGTCAAAGAACGTCGTGGAGAGGAACCCTGCCTGGCTGGTTGTGGCGTTGGTGTGATGAGGGTTGGCTGGGTTGCCGTCCGTAGTTCTCCCAAGTGTTCCGTGCTGGGCGTTACTGATCGTTCCCGTGATGGCCGCGAAGGTGATCCCCGTAACGGTCGAGGTGGTATAGTAGATCACCCCGTCTACGTTCAGGCTCCAGTAGGCATCCCCCGCCCCATCATCAATCCACCAGCCGTAATCTCCATCATTTGGGAAGGCATCAGTGGTTGGGATTCCGGTTCCGAACTGAGTACCAAGGTTCTTCGCTGAGTCCTGTGGGATGATGAAGTTCTTCTGTCCCTTGTCTCCGGGCAGGGTAATCATTGCCCCTCGCTGATGAAGGGAGATGACCGAATCCCCGAGCCTCATGTCGGTCGGAAGCTTGTTCCCCGTCCTGAGTTTTTGGAGTTGAGGGGAGGTGTTGGTCTGGTTGCGAATCCGCTCCAGTTCCGGGCTCCCGGCGTAGCTGTTGGAGAGGCGTCCCATTAGATTTCCTTCAGGAGATGCTTGGCATTAACTGACCAGCCAAACTGGATCTTTCCGTTTACCGATTGGGCGATCGATAACTCACGAAGGAAGGACTTGGCCCGGTCGAGGGACATCTGGAGATTCCCCACCTTGTGGGCGTATTGAGAGTTGGACTCCCTGAGTTCAATGACCTCCTGAGTCATGGAGGCTAATTGCTCTTTGAGTTCTGCAATTTCTTCGTCGCTCATGTGTCTTCCCTCATATTGAGGTTCAAATTGTAGAGAGTAAACGCTTCAGTTCCAATTTGCGCCAGTTCCCATCCGCATTGAGGCAATGAACTGCTGGGAATATCCCCTTTATTCCAGGTAAATGAGTCCACCGAACCACCGGGACGGACGTTGCGCTTCATGAGTGTCGTTCGGGCTACTGTAGATTCCTCATCATATTCCGGGTAATAACGACCCGAAAGGGTGGCTGCCAAGCTGTACGGAGCCTCTTGTTCTGCGCTGCTGACATTGGCGCAAGTCACCCAGGCATCGAGTTGGGATTTGTTGGAAGTCGGACTTCCAAGGTCGAAGTATGATCTCCAGTAGCAAGGGATGCAGCCGAAGATGATCCGTGAATCGTTGGGCCATGGGGCGGTGCCAGAAGGTATGATGACTTCTGTTTCACCCCGATGAATGTATTCGGAAACATTCCATACAGAGGCGTCGTCACCTGTTAAGTCAACGCTCTCGATCGAGACTGAAACAAACCATTCATCTTTTCCATCTGGGCTCTGGATAACCGCAAACTCTCCGTCTGTCCTGTTCGTCCATGGAATGGCGTAGTCAGGGCCAATGGAACTAATAGATCCAGTTAGCGTAACAGTAGATCCGCTAATGGATTCGACCGTTCCGGTATCGAATGATTCATTTCCTGCATTAATCAGGATCACTGAATCACCCGCTTGGAGCCATGGGGTTCCTGTCACGGTAAATGTTCCGGCTGCCGCATCCAGTCCCACGATTGGTTGACCAAATTTCTCAGGGCTTCCGTACATGGGGGTGAGCACCCCTATGTTGAAGTTGTTGCCCGCCAGGGACGTGGATAGAATCTTCAGATTGTTCTTCCATGGAGTATCACTGGTCCAGTTGACGTGAGTATCGGGGTCCCAAAGTCTACCAATATTACCGCTCTCAGTCCCTCCCAGGAGGTAACGCTCATTGGTGTCTGAGTCCAGAATAGTGGAAACAGACAGGATGTCCGAGTCAAAGTACCAACCCCACTCTTGGGTTGGTCCGTGCATCCAGATCACGACGTTGTTTCTGACCGTTGTATCGTAGTATCGAACAGAGAAGAAATTGCATTCAGTCTCCGGGTCGTATGCTCCGCAGAAAAAGTGGTGGGCGTTATTGGTTCGATCCAAGCTAAGGAGGAAGTCTCCAAGGGCATCAGAGATGATCTGGTGTCCTGTTCCAGTGAAGACCACGATGTTCCCGTTGTAGGTGTCCATCCCGAAGAGGGCTGGGGACTCACCGACGAACCCGTGGAACTGCGCGTGGTGGGTTGTTACCGACCCCGTAAGGTCAATATCTTGTGCAGTTGAGCCGAATTGATCGCTCTCAGCGAACGCAAGGTCGAGCGAAATGCACTTCTGTGGGTTCTCGAAGTCAACCTTGAGTTTTCTTGGATTACCAGCAACAGCGAGAGCCGTTGCCGCTCCACCCCCAAGGACAAGAGCAAACGACTGAGGAATCTTCGTTGTCGATGCGTCATCGTTTACAATCGTCTCGGTGAACCCCCAGCTAAAGGGATTGAATGCCTTGGAGCGATAGAGCGTGGACGCCGGACCTTGGATATGAATGACCGTCGTTCCGGTGTAGGGGAGGCTGGCTGGAGTCGTAAGGGCCGCGTCCTCATAAAGGCTGGCCGTTTGACCGTCTCCCCACTTGAAATAAAAGGTTCCCCGTCCGTCTGATCCACCGGAATTGATTCCGGCGAAAGTAGCTGTTTGACCATCACGACCGTTAAACCAACTATAGGGACCAGACTGAGTAACAACATTGGTTCCATCGAGAGTGACAGGTGCGGAAAACTCGGGGTTTCCGATTCCCCACCAGTACGTACCATCAAATACGACGTAGCGAAAGATGTCTGCGGTGTAGTTATCCGCCTCTAATTCCTCTCCGGTGTCGGTGAGCCCGTTATCTACCACTGTCGTGGTCCCAGCGATTCCGTTATTCTCCGCTGTGGCAATGTAGAACATCTCTCCCGCCTCCGCTGCCGCCTCAGCCAATGCTTGAGAACTGTGCCCAGAGGTGCGGTATACGAGAATTTTGTCCACATCGGATCGCGTTGTCTTGGTGACAGTGACCGTGATCGTTTTGTTGGCGACTGTCGTGACATCGGTATCGTATCCTGACGGGTTACTCCTAGGCCAGAGTTCGCCATTGGCGGTTGTCTGAGCGTTCTGTACGTAGGGATAATTACTCGATGCGTAGACGTAACGGTAGGAGTACCAAGTGTCCTGGGCTAGAGTTCCACCTGCCGAGACAAGGAGGGTTGGGTCAACTGTTGGAGCTTGAAATCCCGCCAGTACCCGCTCTCCAAATGGGGTGATCAGAAAGGTCGATTCCTCTCCATTTGCCCCCATGGTTAGCCTTACTACTTCACTTGGAGCCCAGCTATTCTTCCATCTGGTTTGCCCTCCGGTGGAGATGATCATGCGGTCTTGAGAATCTTGATGACGCAGTACAGGTTGAGAGCGGCAGTGGTATTGACGTTTGCGGTGGTCATCGTCGTTGGATTTCCGCAAAAAGTGAGCGCCCTGCTGTCGGCGGAGTCTGCTCCCTTGTGGCGAATCTCGAAGGTTTTATTGGATGAGACGACTGTGAATCCAGCCAGTAACGTCATCTGGCAGTTATTGTTTCCCACTGTCCGAAACACGGTTCCCAGAATCGGGGTTGATCCTCCGGTGTAGACTTCAAATGCTCCATCAGTGACGTTGTAGAGACCCCAGATAACATCCGTTGATCGTCCGTAGATTGCGTTCACCTCAATTCGGTAGGTGCCCGGAACCAAGGTGATCTGACCAGCCGTTGAGGCCACTCCAGTACCCCCAGTGGATGGCGTGAATGAAGATACCGCGCTGTTCTCATTAAGCAGCATGTCAGTCAACCTTCGACCGTAAAATGTATCTGCCGCACTGGTTGAATCGGTCCCGGTCAGGAAGCCAAGCGCGCTTCCTCCTGGGGAGGTGTTTGATTCCTGTTGGACAATGATGGCGAGACTCATGAGTAGCGGATGATTTCTACAAGAGTGTAGATATTACTAGCGGCAGCTCCGTTGACGTTGGCTGTAGCCATGGTGGTTGGGTTTCCTCCAAACAGCAAGGAGGCTGAGGCGTTGGTCCCGCTATTGGTTGCCTTCTGCATGATCTGGTACGTCGTGGTTGATCCCGTTACGGACAAGTATCCCCTTAATCGCGAGGCAATGTTTCCGGCGTCTGCGGTGATTTGCTGAGTGGCCACCTCTCCCAATATTGGGACGTTGGTTCCTGAGTGGACTGCAAAAAGGGAGGCATCTGCATCATACAGGCCGAAGATAATGTTACCCCCGTCAGATGTTCCCACTCGGTGAGTGATAACGATATTTATTTCGTACTCGCCAACCTCTAGGTCGAAAGTGCCCGGTGTTGACGCAACCCCTGATCCTCCAGTTGAGGCGGTGAAGGCATTAACCGTTTGCAGCGAGGCAACTGTTTCGTTGACCAACATACTGGTCAATCTCCTTCCGTAGAAAGTCCCATCCACTGCTGTGGATAATCCTGAAAGGAATCCATCCGCCGATCCTCCCGGAGTGGTGTTGTTTTCCAGTTGGACTATATAAGCGCGCCCAAGTTCGTCATTGGAGGGAATGATCTCAGTCAGGTCCGTCTCCTCTACCCGGTTGTTCAACTCATCCAAGGTGAAGGCTTGGATAGTATCTCCGATCTGGAAGAGCACGTTCCCTGAACCATCAAAGGTTTGGCATTCCGACAGGACTTCCTCCCCCACTTGGCGCATGAGGGTTTTCCCCGGGAATCGTTGCAGGAGACCTGTTTGTTTTGGCCACAGCCCCTGGCAACGATCGGCGTGTTGGTCTGGAATTGCGTTTCTACCTGCGCGCAGGTTGATGCCTGCGGGCCGGAGAATCTTGATCTGTGGTCTCTTCGGTTCTCGATCAGCCATTAGGTTCCATTGAAGGCTTGGCAGGCTACGTTGAGCTGCTGGCGAAGTTCATCCCGGTAGTAAGAGACGAGATTGGAGTCGTTATTCTTGGCCGATAGGCCCACAAGCGCCTCATAGATCAACACCTCTTCCAGCTCTGGAATCTCCGGTTCGTCAGAGTCTTCGGCCAAGGCGGTTGGGGTTTTGAAGTAGTCGTACTCTACCACGATGTTGGTTTGCGTGAAAGCGGGAGCGAACTCCAGTCGCTTGGTTCCTCCTGATGCTGCTGATACCACTGCGCACGCGTAAGGAGAAGATTGGGTATTGTAGGTTTTGTATGCCTCCAAGCCTTCAATCCCGACCACCTTGATGGGTTGGCCCTGTGAGTTGGAGAGGACGTTCCACCTCACCGACCCCGGAACGAGCTGCCAGAAGTTGGACGGCAGGGCGTATTGTTCCGTCCCGGTTGTCAGGGTGAGTTGGGCGTTCTCGACCAAGAGTTGCTTCCATCGGAACCTGCGGCCATGCTTGCGCAGGGCTTGGTTGATGAAGGAATCCGTCAATGAGTCGAAGTCATCGGTGGTGTTTCCGATGCGACTCTTCACTGCATCCCGGAGAGCGGATAAGGAACTCATGTGATGAGAGAGGTAATATCAAATGAGGCTGCTGTGATAGCCGTTACTTGATTGAATTTGGCTGGAGCGCACTCGATCCGGTACAGGCAACCCGATGGCAGGAGGGCTGAGGTTTTGGTCAGTTCAATTTCAAAGTGTCCCGCTGAATCGGTCGTGGCCTCCATGGGTGGGTTCTGCTGCTGGAGCAGCCCTCCATCTACCGCTGCTCCGGTTGATACCAGGGTGAACTTGACCTTCACTCCGGCCAACGGATTGCCGCTCAGGTCAACCAAGTCTCCATAGACCAAGGATAGATCAGGGTTTGCTGGAGGTGTGACGGTTGGGCTGGTTCCGGTAATTGTCTGAGTTGTGGTTCCTGATACGACCAAGGTAGTATTCGGGAAGAACACCCCTTGGGTTGGTGCCGCTACAACAGTGTAGGTTCCATCCAAGAGTCCGAATGCCGCCTCTCCATCCACATCTGCTTGTCCTGATGCAATCCCAAGGATGGTGAAGTTTACCAGCGGAACTGGGTCGGAGTTCGAGTCCTCGAAAGTCAGGGTTACGCTGGATGGGCCAGAGAGGGTTGAGGTCTCCACCTTAAAGGTAGAGACACGCGCCTTGCCGGCAATGGTTGCTACCGTGGCAAGGGCGATTACGTTGTAGTATTTACCGTTCTCAAACCCATTGGCCGCACTCGCAGTGAAGGTGATCCTGTAGTTTCCGGTCTTACTGGTCCTCTTGGTGGCATTTCCGCTCAGGATTGGTGTGTCATTATCATCCTCGAATATTTCGTACGTTGGCGTGCTGTCGGCATCAACCGCTGCGCCAGTGTTGGCATTCGTGATAAAATCGAGGGTAACAATGTCGTTTAATGCGGCCATTTAGGTGCCATTGGCTACGGATTGCACGAGTGTAGAGATGAGTGGGCTTGGTGCCAAGCTGGCAGTTTGACTCCTTTGAAAGGCTCCCATTGAAGATGCAAAGGGGAATGCTGCTGACACCCCAAGAGAGGTCGCCACCAGCATAAAGTCTCCTCCTGATGAATCCACGTAATCGGTACTGGGGCCTCCAGTGTCGGTTGTTACATCCCCGTAGGACATGGCGGCGACCCAATCAGTGGCGTTGTTGTAGTTCCCGGATGCATTGTCCCTGAGTCTGTTGTAGGCCACCATGCCGATATTGGCGGCAGTAAAGTTCACGCCCCATCCTCCATTGTCGGTAATCATGTTCCCGAAAATGATTGGAATCGTGCCGTTTGCCATCACGATTGCGTCTCCAGAACAACCCGTGATGGTATTGTATCCGATCCATGGAGCAGGAGCACTGGAGCCGTTGATTCCAGTGACTGAATTGTAAATCAGGTTGTTTGTAATAACTGGTGTTCCACTAACATTCAGCTCGATTGCAGTTCCGCGAGTAGCCCAGATTCTGTTCCCGCTAATCTTTGTGTTACTCAGCGCCCGCATTGCAGTGGGAGTTCCACTTGAGGCAGTTTGAGAGATGTCGTTGTTGAGTATCCAGAGTTGATTAGCGCTGTTCCCAGAGATGGCTAAACTTGTGGTCGTAGATGTTCCTGTGCAATTCACGATGCACCGGGTGATCAGGCAGCTTGCTTGCGCTAGTAGAGTACCGCTGGAGGCAGTGTGCGCCGAGGTGAGGTTTAAGGATTCGACGATAGTTTGAGCCCCCATCGCCAGTCGCCCGGTTGTGTAGGTGACGACGGGCATATTGGTGCTGATGAGATCCTCTGTCCCGTTGGTCCTTCCCAAGTATCCATCCCCCGGAGTTACACTGTATCCACGGTAAATCTTTGGACTCGTTGCCGTCCCGCCAGTCAAGGTTTCAGTAGTAGTTGTTCGTGCGTAAGTACCGTTGTTTTTGATGTTGTACCTGGTCCCCGCTGCGCTGGTTGCCGAGTCGGTGATCATCTCAGCCCACGAGAAAGCGTTGGCCTCATCAACGCCCGTGTGAGCACCCGCTCCGGTAGTGGTTACGTAACGCTCCGTAAGGGCCATTTAGTACAAAGGCGTAGTGTCGTGAGCCCAGGCATTGGTCAGATCGAGTCGATCGTCCGTCTCCATAGCGCTCTTGAACTGCTCAACGACAAACTTGAGTTGAGCTACATTCAGCTTGGTCACCACTGGACGCCCCGCCTGCTCACCCCCGTCTTCGATCACATCTTCGTTCTGTGCGGATTGAACCTGGGCTAGGTTCTCGAAATCCCGAACTACATTGTCTAAAAACTGAAGACTGGTCCGGTAGGTTTTCAGGAGCTGGTTGGCCAGCACCCGAGCATTCTCGTTGGAGAACCTCTTGGCCTGTTGGCTGGTAATTGGCATTTTGGATTATTTTCTGGAGTTTGGCCCGTAACGACCTTGGCGGGGTTACGGATCGGAGAAGATGTTTTACTGATTCACGAAAAGCTCTGCTCATAGTCGAGGACTGCTCTGGCGTAAGCCATCGCCAATTCCTCCTTACGGGAGTTTGCAACCTCCAAGTCCTGATCGTGATCGATAAAGAATGATTCAGCGATCACTGCTGGCATGTTGGTGTGGGCGAGGAAGTAATTCCCGCGTCCTGCGAATGGCAGTTTAACTCCACGATCCGGCAGTCTCAGGCAATCCACGGCAGCTTTTTGGAGAAGTTCCGCCAACACTCGCCCTCTTTTTGATATGTAGATCATCTCCGTGCCACTTGCGCTTCCGTCAGAGCAGTTGCAATGGAACTCGATCGCGATGTCAGCCAGTGAAGCGTTGATCTCCGGCACTGGACTTAAACGCTCTTTAACTCGGTGGATCACCACTACGTCCAGCTTATCCTTCAGGTAAAAAAGAATGCGATTCACCAAGTCACGGTTCCAGTCCAGCTCGGTGGTTCCGTCTCGGTTCTCTGCGCCCCTGTCAATCTCAGGTCCGTGGCCCGCGCATAAGCATATTTTCATTCTTTATTTTGATCCGGTTGGAGTTGTCGTTCTGTATCACTACGCATCCGGCTATCAGCCATGCTAATATCCAGAGGATGAGAAATGACAGGCACTTGATCATTGAGGAGGCGTGGGCGGTGGCGGTGGCAGCGGAGGCGATGGTAGCGGTGTTGGTGAAGGACCCGGACTTGGACTCGGACTGGGCAGCGGAATTGGGCTAGGCGTCGGAGTTGGAGTTGGCGGCACGTAAGTGGGCGTCGGAGTTGGCTCAGGCATTTGGTTTCTTCTCCTGTTCTTGGTTTTGACTGCGAGTGTTTACCAGAATCCCGGTCAATGCTCCAAGCACATAGACGCCTGAGGACTCAAATGACCGCATTGCCTCTGTGCTGGTATTAATCCCCGATAAAACGCAATAGGCTAGCGTACTCACGTAGGTCAGCGACATCACTGCAAGCGACCCAACTACAATGAATGTAATGGCCTTTGGGGTTCTCATCGGTTGAGTGGATTTTCTCCACTCCTTGGAGGGAGGTGATCCTGGTTTCCCTTGATAATCTCCTTAATGGCGTAGTCCTGCTTGTCTTCCATGCGCTCCATGCGGGAATCCATTCGCTTGAGAAGCTCAAGGATATTCTCCTGCACCTTCGCGTCTACGGCCCTTTGAGTAACCAACGCGTTGACTTGAACCTGGAGCCCATCGACTTCTGACTTGTCGGCCTTGGTCCCCCACGCCATAGCTCCAGAGAATCCAGTAGCTATGAGAGTTCCAACGATGGCGATGGTGATCTTTACGGGGGTATTTGGGGTTATCATTTCTTAGCGAGGGATTCTTTAAGGGTTCCCACCTCTCGGGCGTTGAGGATTATGTTCTTGTCCATCTCAGCAATTCGGGTGTCTTGATTATTCATCCGGTTTCTCAACTCCTCCAGCTTATCCTCAACGCGTGGAGGGATCGATCCACTCTTCTGGTAAATGTCTTGAAGGATTCGGTCCTGTTGTCCAAGCACTACATCAATCTTGGCCAGGTGCTTTCCTGCATCGTTTGTCTCTGTAATCATCCACACAATGCCCGCCATGATGGCGCTAAGCATTACTCCTACGATGGTATTCTTGGTGGCTTCAGTCCACATAGGGTTTTTCTCTGTGAACCGTATCGGTGGTTCTACCTACTTGGGCATTAAAACACAAAGTCTCGGCAGCTTGTGACCACCGAGACATTTGAGTGTTCGTTGTATCCCTGAAGGTTACTCTGGGGGATGACATGGACTGAATGACATCAAATCCACTCCAGTTCGATAATCGGCAGCGTAGCGGCAGCGGTCGTGTTGTTATCCGCCCCGCCCGTCACTACTCCGATCGCAATCCCGGCGCTGAACCACACGGGATCAACTGGGGAGTTGAGCATTCGGGTATTCAGGCTTCCGTTGGCTGCGACCTGTAGGGTATAGAACGGGGTTGTGGTTCCCACTACCGCACCTCCTGCCGTAGAGGAGTTGTAGAACTTAACGAAGATCGCTGCCGAGTGGAGGTTGTTGATGTTCCACGCCATGAGTTTGGCGGGCTTGTCAGCAACTACCACGGACGAGTTAGTAACCGCCGCGGAGCGATAGGGAATGAACATTACGCGTTCGTGGCTTTGAGGATGGCGTAGTTGATTACGATTGCGCCGGTTTCCGCCGTTCCGCCAGAAGCATTGTTGTTCTGAACGGCAATGACGAAGGACCCATTGGCAACAGCCGTGACAGCCACAATGGTGCCGCCTGAGTTGGAGCCTGATGCAATCGAGACATTAACCACATCGGTAGCGGCAACACGGGCGCAAGTCACAGTGAACTTGGCCGTGGCTTCCGCTGCGAGGGACGTGGTGTCCGTGGTGATCTGGCCGCAGAGTTTATCTACGGTGACCCCCGTGGTTCGGTTGGTGGTCTGAGTTGCGGTTCCGCCCACTGCCGTTTGTCCCGGCAGTGTGGCGTATCCGATTCCATCCCCAACCGCATCAGTGGCCGCGAGGGCTGATACGTTAGTGCGGGCCATAGTGTTAGGTTCCGATAGCCACGATGCCTCTGTAAGAGTGTCGCCAGCCGAAGGCGAACTGCGTGCGGCTCGTCATGCTCATGGCGTGAGGGTTGCCGCTCAGGTTCTTCTCCAGCGGGGTAATCTCACGATCAATCGCTTGGATGAGTCGAAGTGGGTAGGCCCGGTTGTTCACGCTCACGATGATGAACCATTTTGTGGTCGAGGTGAGCTGGTTGAGCGGGACGTGGCTCAGGTTGATCCCCTTGAGGATGTTCGTGGCCCGGTTCGCAGTATCGGGACGGCTGTCGCTGCGGATGATTTCCTCTGCCGCAACACCATAGGCCGGGTTGGCCGTGGGCGTCACGATCACGAAGTTCATGTCCCAGTTGATGAAGTTGCCGTTGAAGTCCTGCAACCGCTTCAGGTACTGGAAGATGACCTGATAAACGATGTCCACCGAAGGCGGAACCGCTACGTTGACGTAGTTGCTCCAGGTCGGACCACCGGACTCGTAAACGTGACCCGTGCTGAATGGGGCGCGGGCTGTTCCGTCAACTTCGGTGATGTTCGTCGCGAGACCGTTGGTGAACCCGTTGTTGAAGAAGTTCACACCCGAAACATCCTTCAGCGTTTTGATGGACGTAATCAGATCCTCTACGTTGTCGTAGATACTGGTGTGGTCCGAGACGCGGATGGCGGTTTCTTCGATGATCAACTGACTCCGGTAGGAAGTCTGACGGATCACCGTGGGCGGTCCTTTTACGGGGCTGACCTGCGGAGGCGGTTCAAGGTCCCGGTTGACCTGCGGGCGGCTGAGCCCTTGGATCATCTGGAACTCCTGGACCCAGTGCTTGTACGGGGTTTCCGCTGAGATTACCGGGTACTCCGGTTGGCTGTTCTCGAAGAGGTAACGATCGATCCCGTCGAGATTGCGGTTGATGCCTTCAGCGAATTGCTCAAGGACCAACGGGGAAGAGGTGACTGGCATGGTTGGCTTTGGTTAAACGTTAGACAGAGGTTGCCGTGTCAATCACCCGGACAATCGCCCGTGCGTTGAGGTCGTCGGTGGAGTCGTCCGCATACGGCCCGACGTACTGGAAGAAAGCATTTGTACTGTTGACGTTCATTCCTGCCGTGCTGGCGTACCCGGTCGTGGTGAAGTAGCTGATTCCGAACGTGGACCCCGGAGTGAGGCCGGAAGTAGTTCCGGTTCCTACCGCTCGGGCGGAAGTCATCGTATTCACCAGGAACGTAGTCTCCTGTAAACCGAGGACGTTATGGTTTTCACCAAACGGCATCGTGTAAGGAGCATCGGTCGAGGCGTGGGACGGATCGAGGGTTAGACCGATGCACCGCGTGGTGTCTTCGGCGGCAATGGTTGCCAAGAATCCACCAGTGCCAATCCGAACAAATTGTCCGGCAGCAAAGGTGTTGGTGCCGTCCGAACGCGCAGTAATCTGCGGGTAGTTGGAGCGGCCAATTTGGTAAGCTCGCGGATTAGCGACTGGGGCTTGAGCCATGGGTTAGGTTGTTGGTTGGGTTTGAGAAACTTCTTTGGCTTTTCGGGGACCACGCGGCTTGCCTTTCGGCCAGCCTTTGCGGGGCGCTTCGACGTGAATTGATCCAGCGGGTTGCTGGTTCCCAAAGGCCATCTGGGGAACCATGTCGTAACTGGAGGCGGTGTTCTTGCTGAACATGCGTCCAATGTCTGTCTGCTGGACGTTCATCTCTTCGCGTTGAACAACAGCCTCAGAAAGAGCGGCACAGAACTTGTTGGCCTCGATCGTGGTTTGACGGTCAACGATCATTTCTCGGATCGTCATTCCGGCATACTTGATGTCACGGGTCTTGCCGCCTTCCTTGAACTCCTGGAAGCGCATCAGCTTGTGGCCATCCTTATCAATCGGGATGCCGTCGATCATGTCACCAACACCGTGCCATCCCGGAGGCGCGTTGCCCTCAACGACAGCCCAACCTGAGACGAACTTATCCTGGTCAGCCTTGGGGGTTAGTTTCCCCAACTGTGTCTGACCCCTGCGATGTACGTTTTCGACTAGCATTGGTTACTTGATGTTTTGGCCGTAACGGCTTTTAAGGTCTGAAACCACCCCTTGGGTGACTGGCGAATCGATCTTGGCTGCGGCCTGTTGTTGATGTCCTGATGGTCCCTGTGGGATGCCCCACATTGAAGGGAAGTTTGGATTCTGGATTGGCTGCTTCTGCTGGGGCTGCTGGTTGTAGAGCCCCTTGTCGAAGAACAGTTGCTTGGCCCGGTTGGCTACAAACTCAGGGTTGAAGTAGTCAAACTGGCCCATCTGGGCGAACTGGTTGAGTTCCTGACGGAGCGCATCCTGAATCTCCTGATGTTGCATGGCGGCTGGAGCGGCGGCATAGGCTTGGCTCATAATCACCGGGATCTGGTTTCCAGCATTAGCGAACTGGAACTGCTGCATACTTTGAGCGCTCAGATCCCGAGCGATCATGTAGGCCATTTCCGCAATGGGCTTGGCGCTCTCTTCGTCATACCCTTTTTGCTTGGCCCACCCGACGTATGGTTGCAGTGGGTCCTGGGTCTGCTGTTGAGGTTGAGCACCTACCATTACGGCAAGCTGCTGGGATTTGCGGGTGTACTCAGGAAGCAAGCTATCGTACTGCTTCTTGTAGTTCTGCCCTTCCTCCGCTAGCTTGCGCCATTGGGCTACTTGCTCCGGTGTATATTCCGGTTGTGTCGGTTGCTGGGCAACCTGTGGTGCAGATGGAGTCACCTGCGTTGGCTTGGATTGTTCCACGATCTCCTGAATCCCAGTGGGTTGTTCAGGGGAACCTGGAGTTCCTTGGGTTGTGTCTGACATAAATTGAGAATTAACGCAACATCTTTATTACGGAGATTCCGTGTTTATTGCACGGATGGCGTTAATCAGAAGGTTCAGCTTGTCGTTCTCATCCAACTGACCTTGGTATTTTTTGAAGTTGGTCTCGTTGGCTAAACGAAGATCGCGAAGAAGTTGTCGCTCCCGGAGAGATTGATACTGAATGAGCCAATCCAAGGGATGGCTATTAACGGCTTGGTGAGCCAGAACCTTCAGTTCATCATTGTAGTTCACTCAAGAACCTCCATGAGAATGTCGGATTTGTTGACCAGGAAGACCTGTCGGCCATCGAGCATGAATCCATCTGACTCGTGACCCTCCAATGCAACCTCTGCCCCCTGCCGTAATTCTCCCGTGGAATCGAGAATCACCATGGCGTTGTACCCGGCTCCATCCGGTTGCCAGATAGCTCCGCTCGTGCCCTTGGGTCCAAATTCAACTAGGACCAAAGGCTTACGGATTCGCAGAGTGGTTTGGGGTGCCACCCAGTTCTTTTTCCAATCCTGATAGGCGTGGTCTGGGGTATCTCCGGCTAGATAATTCATCCTTGTTGATTCTGTTTTGCTCGGCCAGGAGTTGCTCCTGGGTCCTTGGGTTTTTCTGGTCGGTCTCCGTTGTCGTTTGACTCCATCTCTTCGGGAGGCGGTTGCATGGCGGCTTGCATCTGCGCCTGCTGCATAGCTTTCATCATGGCCTGCTGCTGTTGGAGCATGATGCGCTGAGCTAAAAGTGGAAGGTTCTGAGGAGCGGTCTTCTGCCAGTATTCGTCCTCCAAGGCCGAGGAGAACATGGAGATGTAGATTTCATCCGGGTCCTCCAGTCCGGGAGGAACAAAGATCCCGTCACCGAGAATCTTGGTGATGATCTGCATTCCGTCCTGCTGGATCTTTTTCAGTCCCCCATCATCAATCTGGATGTCCACGCCCATCAGCTTAGCGGTCTGGTTGAACAACTGAGGCACCACCCCTTGCAGCATGGGGTTCATGTTGGCTGCTTCCATCAGGTAGCGGACATTGTTGATCATCACAGACTTCTTGAAGAAGTCGGAGGCAACTGAGGTGTATACCCTTGGTTTTCCGAAGGTGGTCTTTCCCGTCTTGCGTTTGATCCAGTCCCGATCCCCGAATAATTCGATGTTCCGCTGGAGGTCCATCATCCAGCCCCCGAATATCTGACGGTTGTATCCGTCCGTCATTACGATGATCGGGTTCTTGCCTGCCTCCAAAGCATTGCCCACCTCCATGGCGCTTCGTCGTCCGGTAGCCAGCAGTCCAAGTAGTTGATCGGTGGCTCCAAAGATTCGTTGGATATCGTCTTCCTTGCGCTGAATCTGAGTGATCAGTGTAACCGTTTCGTCGTACTGATTCCCGTCTGCCCGGACTACCTCATTGGGATCGGACTCGTAGAAGATGTCTCCGTTGGGTTCGTTGCAATTAACCCCATTGGATGGACCATCGAAGCGTTTCTTCCACGGGCGATACACCGTGTAGTCCTTGGAGTCCTGCATTTGGACCTCAGCCCGAACCAAGTGATAGGTCGGGATCATCGCGACCTCCGCTCGGCTGGTCGGGATCGCAATGGCGTCATCCTCCACCATGTCTGCCGCAAACCGAAGAGGAGGTCTTTGAAGCTCCTTGGGCATCTTCTGGATGCGGAGAACCGTCCCACTCAACTGCATACCGCCGAAAACCTGAACGCAGTATCGTTCGGCTGGAGGGTGAATCTTTCCTGATCCACCGCACTCCATGCAGGTTTCCTGGGTCATCTGCTCCTCGCTGGCCACCATCATCTTGCCAGTTCCGTTGCAATGCTCGCACTTGAATCCTTCACCGGTGTCGAGTTCACCCTTCTCGTTGATCCTCAGAAGAGGCCAGAGGGTCCAGAGTTGCTTGACGGTTTCCTTTCCCTGAACCTGCTGAATGTTGACTACGTTCTGTCGTTTAACGATCGCATCCCGATTGGTCTGCTCATCTGACTGGCTGTAGGCCCAGTGGCCTTTCTGGTCTACGGCTGCTTTCTTGGTGTTGAGCCAACCGAATGGATTGGCCATCTGATCGTAGATATTCCCCTCCAGTCCATAACTGGTCATGTGCCTGCGGACCATTGGGCAGGGTTGGAGATGAAGGTGTTCGTTGTCGCAGGGGAGCAACTGGTCGTAGAAGACATCCCGGACATTGAGGTGCCGGTAGTGGGTGACCATCTTCTTGATCACCACCCGCTTGAACACCACGGTGACGTAAGGGTTGAACTGGCTCGGCGGCTCGATTGACTCCGGCTGCCCTCCATATTGGGCAGCTAATTGCAGGACTTGCTGTTGGGCAAACTGAGGATTCAGGTTGTACCGTTCCCGAACGACATCCAACTCCCGCTCAAAGTCAGTAAGCACCCATGCGTGGCCGTACTTGACGTACTGGCCGACGTTCTTTCGGTACTCTTCCTGAACATTGCAGTCCTGAATTGACTCCTCTTTGAGTTCATTCAGGGCATCGATTGACTGTTGCGTGGGGTTGTACAGAGGATGCTCGTAGACGCACTCGGGCTTCTGGAACTTACCTGGAGAACCCTCCTGCCAGCTCATCTGCACCATGATGTCCGTCAGGGCCTTCATCTGTTTGAAGGCGGCTGGGGTCTGCGCCATGGCGGATAGCCCATCTACCGTGGATTGAGTGGCTTGCCGCTGTTGCTTTTGGTTAAGGATCGGCCATCCAAGGTCACCCGGATCAACCTTACATCTCCACATATCGTCAATCCGTTTCCAGATTGGCCAGAAGGCTCTCTGCTGCTGCTCGTAGACGTACCAGTAGGTCTCTACAATGTACTTGAGGACAGCAACGCATAGGGCTTCATTTTCCGCGATATTCGGCCCGAACTGAATGGGCGACTCGTCCATTGCTGGAAGAACCTCTGGAGCAGGGATAGCTGAACTTACTTCAGCAATAGCGAGTTCTGTCACAATTCACGGATATTCCATGATACTGAAATCAGGGCAAGGATATTCCACGAATACCCCGTAAATAAGATTCTCTAAATGAATCTTGAACAATTACGGCGCAATGTGGTCTATTATCGCGATGAGTGACGACAAAGAGTTTCTGACAATCAAGGAGGCGGCGACCCATTTGCGGGTCTGCTCCAGAACGATCAACAATTACATCAAGGATAGGACAATCCCTCACATCAAACTGGGCAAGCGCACCCTAATTCGCCGAAAGGGAATCGAAGCTCTTTTGAAGAAACTGGAGACCCCTGCCAAGTAATGCAGATCGTCACCTTTCATCGCCCAACTTTTTGGGCTCCGCATACTTACGCCCCGAATACCCGTTATCTGATCAACGAGTCGATGTTGAATCGGATGCGGGAAAAGGACAACTCGATTGAGGCTCGGGTCTCGGTCTATAACGCTTGGGAGAGGAAATACGCTGGTCAGGATTTGAGCGGCAAGAGGCTGCTCATGTACCGCCCCAAAAGCATTGGGGACCAGTTGATCACCTCCGCTCTGGTCAAATACCTCAAGACCCTGTTTCCAACCTGCGTCATCGACTACTACTTGGACCCTCACGTTACGGAACTCTGGAATGGGATTCCGATTAACCTGAGTCCAACACCGATCACCCTCGATGCCTGTCAGAACTGTGACTACACCCTCTTTCTTGAAGGACTGTACGAGAACAACTTGGAGCCCGATCAGGACGACTGCTACACCACCACCTTCCGCTATGCCGGGTTCTTCGATGTACCGGCTGAGCACAAGAAACCATGGATGGTGTTTACAGAAGAGGAACTGAAGCGACCCGCCAAGGCCCCTGAGACTCCGTACATCTTGGTTCAATGGGAAGCCTCAGCAATCTACCGCTCCTACCCACCGAGGGAACTGGCAAGACTTTGTGCTGAACTGGCTGAGGCCTACCATGTCGTCTTGGTTGGCAACAACCCCTACCAGTACGTCCATCACAAGAACGTCACTGACCTTCGCAATAGGACCAAGAAGTTCCGGGAGATTATCCCTTGGGTGGCTAATGCCGGGATTGTGTTGTGCCCCGACTCTTCGGTTGGGCATCTTGCGGCCTGCTTCCCGGAAGTTCCAGTTGTCTCCCTATGGGGATCTTATTCCCCTGAAGATCGGGTGAAATGGTATCCAAATCACATCCCAATCGTAGGAGCTAAGGAGGCTTGCCGGTTTGCCCCTTGCCGTCATGGGTTGCATCGGGAGCCACCCAGGAACCTCTGTGAGCGATCGCCCATCGACAACCCCAATGCTTGGGTCTGCAACACACTGAAATCCATCCCCGCTGAGTTCATCAAGGAAACCCTCTTCAACCACATCCGCAAATGAGCATCGTTCAATCTGAATACTGGGGCATATGCATGAACAGCAAAGGAAACGCAGAAGCGTTCACCAACGCTCTTGTTGCCTCCTCCATCATGCACCCGGAGGGCATCCGCTACCTTGAGGTTGGGCTTGGGGGTTGCGGGACGATCAACGCTGTGGACTGGACTCTCTCTCAGCTACCAGGAAACCATAAGATGGTTGGGGTGGAGCATGTCAGTTGGGGCGAGGGATTCATGATGCCCTACCTTGCATCTCTTTTCATTCGGGATGCTCACCAGATCCCCCAAGGGGAGTGGGATGTGGTGTTCATTGATGCCTGCCACTGCAAGCAATGCGTGATTAATGACTTCAACTCGGTTAAAGATGTCATCACCTCAAGAGGATTCCTGATCTTCCACGACACCTCACCTGAGTTCCAAGGGCTGCACGCCAATATGTCCGAGCATCAGAAGAACGGGATTGAGGTTCTGGCTGCTCTTGAGGAGTGTGATCTTTCGGGCTTTGAACTACTGGCCGATGTTCCAGGGATTCCTCCGGGTGTCTCTGGGATCAGGGTCTACCAAAGAAAGGATTAAGTGTGGGCCGGGTTGCTCTTGTACTGGTTGGGATCAATCCACGAGAGTCTAGAAATCGGAACGTAAGTAACGGCATCGATAAGATCGTCTCCTAATGCTTGGGGCTTGCCGGTGTACTCGCCCATCTTCGGGCCACTCTTGAATTGCTCCCATAGATATTCCTCAATCCGCTTTCGGAACTGCACGCAATCACGGGTCATGTAAAACCCGCAACCATAACCGAGTTGCCCGCCTTGTACTGGATTGAGGTGGTCTCTGGTGTGATCGGGTCGGAAGAGAGTGTTGAGAAAGTCGCAACGGGCAGCAGGGCCATCACTGGTGGCCCGATCCAATGGGAGTCCAGCCCTACGGTAGTTCTCAGTCCAGTTGTCCAAAGGGAAGTTTGGATCTCGCTTGAATATCTTGGAGTCGGCAATCGTTCTTCGGATTGGCTCCCTCACCCACACCTCCCGATAACGAGGAGCCCGCTGTCCGGTCATTTGTTCCCGCATAGCGTCCCGCTGCACCCCTCCGGCATAAGCTCGGGCTGCGTCATGATTTAAGGCCAGGAGTCTTGAGAGATTGACCTGCTCAATCCGGTTTCCGCTTAGGTCGATGATCCTTTCCGATCGCTGGCTGATTGAGGTGTCGCTGGCCTCATAATCCCGGTACAAAACCCATTCACCGCTTCGGAGTTTCCCCAACCATCCGCAAGCGGTCGGATGGGCGATACCTTCATCGAATCCCCGGAATAGATTAGCGGCAAAAAACTTCACCAACCACGGCCATTCTTGGAGTTCATCCCTCGTAGATTCTCCTCTTACGGCCCGAACGAATGTCTCCCCGGTGATTGGGAGGATGTTGAGTTCCGGCTTGAAGTTGGAGAAGACCAGCGGGCTTGAGTCGAAGAATCCTCCCCGGACTGCCACACGCCCTGCATCCCCCATGGTTTCAGCGATCGCAATGCGCTCTGCTTTCTTCTTGGCTCCCAGTTTAGTGTTTCCCTCTCCAACTACGTAGTCCTCCGTGTCCTCCATGGCGAACATGAAGGTCTTCAGCTTGCCGACAATCTTCTTGTCGCCCTTGAATATCTTCTTGGCGAGAGCTGCTTTGTTTCCGAGGTTGGCTGCTTCTCGCGGGGTGAAGGCGATGTGCATGTACTGGGAGCGCATCACGGCCTCATCAATCTTGTCCTCCGTTGGGCCTTCATCGAACCCGATAAAGAACAGTTCCGTGCCGCTCCAGGCAGTCATGTCGGAATTGTAGAGCTTACAGGATAGCTTGGAGCCGAACTTGGTCTCGAAACTCTTCTCGCTCTTGTACCAGCAGAGTTGACCGTCCTCCCTCATTTTCACGTACTTTGCGGGAATAATCTTCCGCAGCTTGGGATCGATCTTAGAGAGGTAGTGGTTCTCGTCCACACAGCCCAACCACATCTCACAGGCGCTCTTTGGAGGGAGGTCTTTATTGAAGACTCTGCGTCCTGTTCGTTGCCACTCGTCCCAGTCAAACCTGGGCTTTACTTGGTACTTTCCAAACTTTGGATGCTCGTACTCATCGAACAATGGCCAGTCGGGATCGTTGGGGATCAACCACAACCCCATGTTCATGATTAGCCCGAACGTCTTACCTCCCCGAACGGTCGAGACATCGAGGATGCTCTGGTAGCCCTCAGGGGCCAGATCTGGCTCGTAATCCGGGTGCCAGGCGTTTAGGTATTGGGCTTGGGCGTAGCTGGGCTGCATGTACCCAACCGGGCAGTCTGATTTAAGATACTGCTCCAGCTTCCGGGACTCGGCCTGAATCCGGTAGAACAGGTCCTCCAGAATCTTGTTGTCGTCCGGGAGTCCGAACTTCTCCGCCAACCCCCGGTACTCCTCGTAGTCCTGACGCAGTTGACCTACTGCACGCTTCTTGAGTTTGTTCCGGGTGTACTCGCTTCGGAAGTAGTTCAGCCTTTGCTCGTAGCTGCTCATTGCTTACGCACTTTTCCACGAGCATGGCAGCCAAAGCAATCGTGAACTGTGCGGCCCGGAGCCTCAGGAATGTCCTGCTCGATCGAGAAGCGGGTGGCCAACTCAAGCGGAGCAATCCTTAGATGCCCCATCCACTCTGTATCGATCTGAGTCCAGAATACATCATCCCCCTCGTCGTCGTAAGGAATCCTGCAATGAAGGTTCATCTCCAAGTATGGAGCAGAGCTGCGGGTCATCCATGTATTGCTTCTCAACGAGAATCCCGAGTTCCCAACTCTTGCTCCATTCTTTCCCTTGGGTTCCTTCCACGGGGCCCCAATGTAGTCGTACTTCAGGAAGTCATCCGTCCACTTGGAGGCGTTGGTCACAAACCCATCGGCCTGAATGTTGATGATGAAATCAGTCTCGATCACTTGGGGCATTTTGCGGACTTGGAACCTTGCATAGCTCAGGATGTCCATGGGATGAGAGAGCTGGACTAATCGTCCCTTGAAGTCCCATGGTCGCTGATGGGTTACAAGGCAGACATCGGACACCTTAATCCCAGCCTTCTCCATCTTATGCTGGCTGTGCATCAGGGCGTGGGCGTGTTCTTCGATGTCTACGGAGGTGACGGAAATTAAACCGATGGTGGGGTTCATTGGGTATCTGACCTTCTTATTTGAACGGTGTTCAATCTTTGGTGTCTAGTTTCGCCTATGATCTACGACACGTTTCTCTATGATGGTGAGTTTGAAATGCTGGCATTGAGGTTAAAGACTTTGCGTGGAGTGGTTGATAAACACATTGCGGTTTGCGGTTATCGAACCTTCCGTGGAGACGAGAAGGGCTACCCTTTAGTCTCACTCGATGACAGATTGATTTACGCCTTTCTGCCACTGCCCAAGTTCGCCAATCCATGGCAGTCGGAGGCATGGCATCGAGATTTTACCATTACCAAAATGCCGTTCCTTGAACCTGAAGACATAGTTCTGGTTGGGGATGTGGATGAGATTCCTGATCCAGAATACATCACGCACGCCGGGACTCACATGATGGATTTTTATTCCTACTCACCTCAATTCCGAAAGCCCGGATATTGGCCCGGTACAGTGGGGATTCGAGGGGAAGACATCTTGTCAGGAAAGATCACACCTTCAATCGCCAGGGAAAAGAAGTACGACTACGAATTGGTTATCTCTGGCTGGCATCTGTCGTACTTCTTCATGACGCCCGAGCAGATCGCCCGCAAGATCAAGAGCTTCAGTCATTCGGAATACGACCGGCCCGAGTTTACTGACCTGAACCAGATTCAGTATTGCATGGAGACGGGTCGGGATCTGTTTGGCCGGGAGGGACAGGATTGTCTTCAGATTGTAGAGCCTTCAAGCTATCTTCCCGCAGCTTTGAAAGCCAATCCCGTTGCACCTTAGAGGGTCCAGGGTCCTTCACTCCACAGTAGGGACAGTAAGAGGGCTTATCCTCGTAGATGCGTCCAGCTTGGAGGAAGACGGTGTACTCCTTGTTGCACTCCCCGCAGAAGTGGATGGGGAGCATTACCTCGACCCGGAAAGGGACTGTAGGGACTTTGCCTACATGCCCATCCCTTAGCCTGCGGACCCGGTTGTTTAGCTTGGTCCCCCAGAGCTTCTGACAGGATCTGCAGGAGTGTTCCTGGTGAAGAGAGGTGCAGATGAAATAGTCACCCTCGTATCGGGCGTACCCCGTGCCTTTCCGTCCCAAGGCTCGGTACTTGTCACCCGGCTTACGAGTGACGGTGTAGATGTCCGCTGACCCGCACTGGGGGCAGTTATTCGACTTCGACACTTGAGAGAATCACTTCCATCCTTGCCTGGTACTTCCGGCCCTCATGCTCAAATGAGCCAGTAAAGCTCTGGACGACAGGTTTCTCCTTTGCGTTGTGGGCCACTCCAAGCGGGAACTTCTCCGCGTAATCCCTCAGTGCATCCATTGGAGTTGGGGCTGGGGTCAACCCATTCACAGCCAGTTACCTTCGTTATATAGCTGAGAAGGAGTGGGCTTCATTGGTGCCTCAGTGTAGGTTTAAGCGGCCTTTAGGTCTGCCTTGCTCAGCCAGTCCAGGTAATCATTCAGCTCCTGTTCTCGCTGTTCAGTGGTTCGGATGATGTCTTCGGGGTTCATTTCCCCTCTTCGACCACGACCTCTGGTTTCCGTTCAAAAGAAATGGGGATGAAAGTTTCAGGCATGGCCTTATTGAGGGCGATGAGGGCTTTGACCTCCTTGGCTTCAATCACGATGCTCTGGGCTTGGGCGGTGCCGTTCTTCAGGTTGAGGTAGGCGTCGCTGGTTTGCTTGGCGATGGCGGCAGCGTCTTTCAAGGTTGTGGCTCCAGTGGCCAGGTCTGACTCGAACTTCTCCACCAATAGGTCAATGGCCATCTCGGAGGAATCCAGCATCCGTTTGGCCAGGCGGTCTTTCTTCTCCCCCTCATCGATCAAATGCCCGCTCTCCAGGATGAGGTGCTGGAGTTCAATGACGCTGATGTTCCATTGCTTGGCGGTCTTGACCAGTCCTTGGTCTGGTTCAGTCCCTTCGACTACCCGCCGTCTCTCGTTGCAGAAGTCCAGCCAGTGATCTTCCTGCCAGCCAAGAACGCGATAGTATTGAACGACGGGCGCTATGGTCATAGAGATTGGGGAGGGGCGCTACACATTCACCCCTCCCCATCATGAATCTACACACACTTTGAACGAAATGAACGTAGAGTGGTCTACTAAAGCGCACAAGCATGAAATACGTGATCGTCCTGATGTTGGTTCTCTTTGCGTGGCAGGCTTGGGAGCTACGGAAGACCCACCGGGAGAACGAGAGGCTTGAGCTAGCAGTGCGCTACTGGGCAAAGATCGCTAATGACCCGAACCCCTAGCCTTCTTCGGGGCCAGTACGTCTTCAAAGTAAGCTGCCGTTACCCCGGTCCAGATACCCGCTACCTGTTCATTGGTTGAGTCACCCTGGAAGACGGTGAGGCGATCCGATTCAAAGCTGAAGCGGGTGGCCTCTACGTGGACTTCACCCTTCTGGGAAACGATGATCAAGGTTTTCATGACCTGACATCGAGAGGAGATGCGGGAGCGGATGCCCCTAAAAAGAGACCCGCCCTACAGCCAACGGAAGAGGGCGGGCTCACTACTAGGCCAATCCCGACAAACTAGGGAAAGGTAAGTTGAGGGTACAAAAGGAAAGCCCGCCGACAAGGGAAATTCTTGTAAGCGGGCTCCCGTGAGGTATGATCCTCGGCGTGAATACTGACCGAAGGAAACCATTGGGGAGTCGTGCCGTCAAGGCAATGACTCCAAAACATGGCAATCAAGCAAAGAAGGGCTACGCCACCTACAAGCCGATCATCTACGGCCAGAGGTGTAAGTTCTGCCAGGGATCGGGTGCTTTATACTCGGTAATCAGTAAGGCGTACATTCCCTGTTCGGAGTGTCAGGAATGAAAGCGAGAGATTACCGGATCTTCGTCCAGCGGGCCGAGTGCTCTATGGAAGCTAAGTCGCTCTGGTACTTGATTGACTCATACGCTGACGCCAACGGAACAGGAGCGTGGCCTGCGGTGAAAACATTGGTGGAGCAAAGCGGGAAGGGGAAGAAGTGGATTGAGAAGTATCTGAGGGAACTTCGGGAGAAAGGATACCTCGGAGTCAAGAAGCGCAAACCAACGGCAAAGAACAAGTTTCCGGGTAACGAATACGTCCTGTTTGCGAGGTCCCAAATCGGACCCACGCGCGTACCCCCTATTTCGACCCTCTACCATACCCATAAGACAGAAAGTGACACGCTGTCGGTCCCGAGTGAGGCGATCCTCCGGGCTCTCCCTGATCCGGTTCGGGAGGATGCCGAGCGGTACGGATAGGCCCGGAGATGGGGAAAACGAGTTTTAGGGCCGTTTCTGCGCAAATGCGGGGCTATTGGGTGAAGGGTTGTGAGGTGGGTAGTGATGGGCCTCACATGCAATGCGTAGGTAGAGTGGACGTGATTAATAAATGCGCCCCGCGCCTGGGCGAAAGGGAGGGGCCGGGCAGGTGGGGCGCTGATCCTGAGAGACTTACGCTGACTTTACCTTAGTGCTCTTGTCTTACGTTATGCGGATGTAGCTGGTCCTGTGTAGGTTACGCTGGGTGGGTGTATGTGGGTTGCCTGGGAGGGCAGGGCTGGGTGCGCGTATGCGTGAGAGTAGTGGTGAATAGCCTGTCGAATCATCCTCCTGTCCTCGTCGAATCCCATCCTCTGTCCTCCGACTCGCTTGCTTACGCCTTACTCCTCGCCTGGTATCGCATCCCTGTATTGCGCCTCTCTTGTCCAATCTCTGCCTTTTCCTGGCGCTTTGTGTCCAATCCTGGCCCCCATCCCCCTATAGACTGTCCTAAACTGGCAGACTCCCGCTTTTGGTGCAATCCCATTTGACAAGTGCGCTGTATTGCGTAGTATTGCGCTGTGAAAACACTGCGAAACATGAACACTGACAACCTTACTGCAAATCAAGCCCGCAACTACGCTGCCCGGATTCAGTCCGAGTGCAGCGAGTGCTTTACCAACGTAAAGGCCCTGAAGCGATTCGGGCAATGGGTCATCGACATCGACGGTGGGTCGGGAGCCTGCTATGGCCGGACCATCAAGACTGTGGATAGCGCTGAAGACACCCTGCGAATCTTTGCGAACTGACGCCATGTACCTCGTAACCTTTCGCGGCCAATCCATCACCGTTCAAGCCGACTCTCATGCCCTCGCCGGAAAGGCGGGGCTTGAGGCGTTGGGCTTTGTCCCTCGCCTCGTCGGACAGCATGACCTGACCATCATCAAGCTATGACTAAACTCATGAACACCACCGATTCTCCCAACCCCATGACTAAACTCCTCCTCCACTCCATTCCCCTCACCCTTCTCTTCTCTTACCTTCTAGCCTGTTTACTGTCATGAAAACCGAACACGACATCAAGTCCGCAATCGCCCGCAGCCAAAGCCACGACGAAGTCGTCGCGGTCACCATCGAGGCAAAAGACATGCCCGAAGCTTACGCAGAAATCTGCGCAGCCTATGACGGCGAAGTCGACTACACCGAAACCAACGAAGAAAACGTGTATGACGTCTGGGGATGGACGGACGAACAAGGCACCGATGAGACAGATTTCCGCCTCCTTGTGACCATCGCCCCATCCTCCTACGATACCTACCAAGACGGAAATTTCGTCGAAACCATCCAAGCCGCGAACCCCGATGAGGCATTCGCTTACGCTAAAGACCACATTGCCACTGGCGAGTGGACGACGCCGGGAAACGTTCGCGTCTCTGTCAGCGACGAAGGCAGCGCCGATTACGTGCGCGACGGCTATGTGGAGAGAGTCGTGGAGGCTTAAGCAACTCACGAAATGAAAACTCCCGAACAAATCGCTGAAGAACAGAGCAACGAAGTAATTGCGGCTGCACTGGCTGCACGTTGCGGCAAGCCAGTTAGCCGGTTTTTTAGGAACGAAGCGCGTCGCCTTGCGAAGCCGCCGGTGAATTGGACTGAGGCTTGCCGCAGCCCAAAAGAAGAGCGCGACGCCGCTGCTCTGAAGCGCGAATACCGATCCGACCGCCGGTAAAATGACCCAAACCTGCGAAACACCATGACTACTCAATTCAATACCTTGCTGTCTGAACTAAATCAGTCTGAATGGGAGAAACTGGAAACACTGGCCGAGCAGGCCGTTCAAACTCTACAGTCCCTCTCTATTGAGCTTTTACTGGCCTCTTCCAAAGTAAACCCGGAATTGGCAAAGCGATTACTAGCCCAGTCCGAAAAGGCCAAAGATGCCCATGAGTCGCTTTTTGGTGGCTACTGGTATCACCCTCAAGGCGAATGGCTTGGTGGTGAGTCTTGGAAAACCGTAGAACCTCATATCTCTGGATTGCGTAGAACCGTTCCGCAGGCCTGAACCCTTCACGAATCACGCTCTGCACTGCGGGGCGTGAGGTGAGGAGTTACCTCAAGCCACGCGGGAGGCATGTCCCGCAACTACTACTGCGAAACTACACGATGAACTACACAAAAGAAGATAATCGCTCGCCAGAGCAGAAGAAAACCCATGTATGGGGAATTGTCGCCAAAGACCGCTTCATGTCCGGTTGGGGCGGGGCTTCAGGGGGTGCCTCGCGTTGCGCTTGGGCCTGTCATCCTGACGTGAATACGGACCGCGTTTTCAACTGGGTGAAGAATCGCTCGGAAATGCGTTACGTCAACCTGGTGGACCTGCGAACCTACCGTCCACCACAGGGAACGGCTCACTTCCACATCTACGTCTGCAACCCCGACCACGTAGCCGCAACCTACTGACCCTTTGTTTCGCAGCAAACACCCTGCCTTGGGCCTTTGCGGCCCTTGGTGGGGGAGCGGCGAAGCTTTAACCAAATAGAAGCCATGAAAACCTATCTTTACGCCGTTTGCCCGCATTGCGAGCATCCCAACGTACACGTTCACAACGGATACATCGTGCATCACACCATGAGTCTCGGCGGATATGCAGCCATGATTGGACTCATCGACGGCCAACCCATGATACTTCACAAATTGCCCGATGGGCGAAGGGAACTGGAACCCGCTGCACTGCCTTAGTTCCCGCTTCGATCGCTTTGAACCGTTCACTCTATAAAGCTATGAACAACGACAATAGACCGCACCTTGTAAGAGCTTTGGAAACAACCCGCGATTTGCTTTGCGCTTTCCGCAGGGATCAGCCGGATCGCTACCAGCCATACGTAGACCATGCCCTTAAAGAGGGATTGGTTGTTCTTGAGGTTGAAAAGAACAGCTATGCGTTTTCCGATAACTTCTTTTCTTGGCAGGATATTCCTTCAAGGAAACGAGGGCTTTTGATCGAGAAAGCCCCTTGGATGTTGAAACTCCTGAAGGACACCGTTCGGGAAGTTGAGTGCTACTGCTGCACTGAGGGTATTGCCTCCCCGGAACCATGCCTTCCATGTCGGATTAAAGAGTTTCTAGATAAAGCGGACAACGCTCCGGACCCGACCCTCTAATCCCTTCACATCCCGCCTCAGGCTCTAACTGGGGCGGCGGTCCAATGACCGCACTGACGAAACTCAAGCTGACCCATTACCCTATGAGCGACACTCTGCATATCAAACAAAACCGGAAAAATCTGAAATACATCGTCGAGAGCCGACTGCATATTTACTGTGTCCGGAATATAGAAATTCTCCCTATCGATGGAAGAATTAAATGTGAGATCAATCAAGTCACAGCTTGGGTTCCTCACATATTCTCCCCTGCCGTAAAGGTATTTGATAAGGAGTCCGACGCAATGAAGTGGGTCATTGACGAATGCGAGGAAACCATTCGAACTACTAGGTCCGCTTTGTATCGCGCGGAAGACAGAGAGGCGGACGAGTTAGCGGAGGAACAACCATGAGCGACACGCCAACGCCATTA
>ENA-UOUW01000018-UOUW01000018.1-bioreactor-metagenome-genome-assembly--contig:-NODE-18-length-39715-cov-14.943495_pt1 | contig 39715 bp, 55 predicted proteins | sample MGYA00238153_ERZ761573 | MGnify/ENA primary metagenome ERZ761573 (study PRJEB28894, sample SAMN06264780) | bioreactor metagenome | isolation source: Switchgrass | place: USA:Austin, Texas | collected... | reverse complement strand
ATCCGAGCAACGCGAGCAATCCGAGCAATCCGAGCAATCCGAGCAACCCGAGCAATCCGAGCAATCCGAGCAACCCGAGCAACCCGAGCAACGCGAGCAATCCGAGCAACCCGAGCAACGCGAGCAATCCGAGCAACCCGAGCAATCCGAGCAATTCCAGCACCCTTTATTTGTCTCGTTTTGCTTTTCGTAGTCCGGGTGCTGGGCTGCAAATTCCGGGCTTACTCCGTTGACCTCTTTATCTGGTCGCTGGATAAATTCACTGTAATCTTTAAAAATTTCTGTTTTCATGTTATGTATTTAGTTTTTAAAATTTTTTTTTGTTTTCACATCCTAAACAAGCTCAAGTTCTTCTAAATGTTCTCGAACTTCTTCCAGGGCCTCGGCTATTTCTTCTGGCGGCAGGAGTTCGCGGAAGCGGCAGGCACGATGGACCAGTTCGCCAACCCCACTACAATAATGAATCTTAGGATTAACCACTTCTTCAAACAAAAGGCAAACGTGTTCATCCGACATTACTATTTCTCGGATGGTTAGTACTTCTCCTACCATCACCTGTTTTACTCCCATAGCGCGTTCAATAATACTCAGGCTGCGAACAGGGGGTTTAACACACTCTACAATTGATCCTACTTTCATGCAATAGCAGCTAAAAGGTGAACAATTGCCGCACCGATACCGGCACCCAGCAGGGCCACCAATCCAGCGCCAAGCGCGTACACAATGACCTGCGCTGTTATGTGGATCAATACTTTCATAACCGTGGTTTGGATTGGCGGTAAACTTCATCATCATCAAATCGGCCCTTGTACCGAATGGTAGCTATGCCATAGCCCAAGGCAAACCCCGCAACAAGCAGGACAGCGCCAGCGACTAAATAAAAGGTTGTGGTATTCATGACTATTATTGGTTTTAAAAAATGATCAAGCTAACTGGTGAATTTGGTTCACGTACTGAAGCCATTTATAGACCCAAAAACAGAACTCCTTCTGATAAAACTCGTCTTGAGCACTGGCATAAGGAAATCCTTCATCATTGAACCTTACCAGCCTGACACGTGTTTCATATTCGTCATTCCAGTACTGATATGGGATAATAGAATCCGGATTCTCTTTCAATACCGCCAACCTAACGATGAGTAAGCCGTCAGTGATTTGGTAGAAATCAAATCGCTTTTCTGTTTCGTCAGTAACTCTTTCGATTGCTAGCTCACGTGTTTTCTTTGAAAGAGTAGTGGTGAGCATATCCTCAACTTTGGTGGTATAGCGACCGTTATTAGAGTTACAGTAATGAAGTAGGATCCGTGTTACTGGAAGTACTTTAGGAGAGAGAGTTTTCATATTTTGGTTTTTATGAGTTTTTCGATTATCCTTTCTTCAAGGTCTTTTGGAATCATCCCGCACAAATCGGTATTGGTTTCATCATCACTTAAAAAAATTGAATAGTATCCATACCCATCACCAATAATGAAATAATCCATCCCGTCAAATTGTATATAAGCTTCACCTTTGAAGTGTCTTTCTTCGATTTGGCCGACTTTGTTCCAAGGTGCGTTTGGATCGGTAGAAGCTCCAGCTGGGTAACCCATGATTATTTGGTTTTAAATTTTGGGTTATCCTACTTTTGGGCTGTTTCGGAAACCCGCTGAGAACGGTTTTCATAAAACAGCCTGATATGCTTTAATACAAGCTCGCTGCCGGTCCCTTTTCGGAACACCCTCGCTACTTGATGGTCATTAATATCATCTCCGGCATCTTTTCCCATTTTGGCTATTTCCTTGTAATCACCGTGTTGTTTAAGGATCTTCCAATTATTCAATGTTTCTTCGTTTACAATCATACTTTGTGTATATATTTGATTTGATAACAAGACAAATGTAAACCAAATTTTACATACTGTAAACATAGGATTACATTTTTGTTATTAACATATCATTGTTAATTGAGTATTGAGTTAAATATCAAGAAGTTACTTAAGAAAAAGGATGCTACAATTGAGGATTTAGCGGACTTTATCAAGGTAACACGGCCAGGACTTTACGGGATGATGCGTAATGAAACGATTACGCTAGCTAAACTGCGCCTTACATCTGAGTATTTTGATGTTACAATTAACGATTTGGTTAACGAAACACCGGTTAACTCATTTAAATACGATGAAAAACTAATGGAATCAGCGGAAAGGCGCATTAGTACGCTGGAGGAGCTTAATATGGTTTACAAAAAGAAAATCAATGAGTTAGAAAAAAGCAATAGGATGCTAACAACTCAAAATGCTGAATTAAATGAGGAATTAAGGTTTTTAAGGGGTAAAACGGTTTAGTTCGCACCCGTATAAATACGGGTTTTTGTTAAATGGTTCATTTCGTATCATTTTTTGCCTTAATTCGTGGGTAATAAAAACCACGAAGCATGAATAAAAATGGAAATTGCGTAAACTGTAAGCTGGTTGAGATGCTGCTACAGACAATAAAGGACAAGGACGAACTAATCCAAATTTACAGGCCAATTGGTGTGCCGCAAATAACTCAAGAAATTAAAGTTACAGTAAAAACAATCAACCCAAATTAGCATGCGAGTCCTGATCCCGGTAATTATCCTTCTTGCGTCATGTTCACCAACAAAACCTGGTGATATGGGTGAAATCACCCTACAGGATGGAACTAACAACGGAGTGAGTGTAAAATACTCGGTGGATAATTGCTGTCAGGAAATGGAGTTTGCTACCTTTGAACTACTCTGTACAACCGCCAACATGGAAGCCGAAATGAAGTGCAAGAACAGCGCTTCTTATAAGCCAGAGCACCTTTCATTGAAAAGACTGGATAATAATTACGTAGTAGAAATAATGTTTACTGCTCAAAATTTATACGGCACGACTTCGGAGTCCTTTGCAGCAGTTACGATTGACAATGATTTTAAGGTAAAAAACACGATCGGGTTTTGATATCCTATTTTGAAATACTCCAATTACCTCAAAACGCTTCGCCTGGAGAAATTCAGGCCTCTTACACCAAGCTTTCACATCAAAATAAGGATAACCTTAAACAACTTCATTTGCTTGATGAGGCATACAACACCCTTATTAATGACACCAAGAGGGAGAGGTACCTCCAGTTTATTACCGTCCAGGATCTAAATACCCTGCACCAGGAGTTGAGCCGTTTAACAGAAGTCGAAAAAAAGTTCTTGCGGCTTATTCGGTTCCGGCATAAAAAAAACGAATCACAACCCAACCAATATGTCAAAGGAGTGGCTCTGGTTGCTGCTGTAATCGCTGGGGTCGTTTCAATCATTCCGACTCTGATAATTTTTTCAGCGCTAATATCTGTTCTTGTTATCCTCTTTTAAATTGGATAATAAAGTTTCACTAATGCTCTTATAATCGTTCAAAGTGCGTTTCATAATTTTGTTTTGAATAAAAAACAAGATTTATGGCCGTATTTATTATAGACACTGAAAAGCCCGATGGATTGGATTTACTTGCTGATCTAATAGCAAAAAAGTTAAACTTTAACTTCACCCCAGCACAAAAGGAGTGGGTGGATGAAAAAGAAGCCAGGGAGATTCTAGGAGGCGGAAAAGCAATCAGCCGTAAAACGCTCTTGTCCTATCGAGAGAAAATTATTCACCGGCAGCTCGGGGCAAGGTCATACTTGTATAATCGTGACTCTATTATGAAATTCATAGAAGAGCGCTAGCCGTACATCTTTTGGTTCAATTGATCTACCTCACTGAAACTTATTTCGGATAGATATCTCTCTGTGGTTTGTATGCTTTCATGACCAAGGGCCTTTTGAATCACCCGTCTATCAACACCGGTTTCATCAGCCATCCTGGCCCATGTATGGCGAGCTGAATGGGGAGTGATGTTTTTATTAATTTCCAGAATCTTGCATATTCTTTTAATTTGGTCAATTATAACACTTTCGGTATTTACAATGTTGTTATGAATGTCTTTGTTTGGCTTCGGCTTCAAGAAAGAAAATAGATAGTCATCCTTTGATTTGCCTTTCGAGTACTTTTTATATATTTCAATGGCCTGTGGAATCATTGTTATTGAAATGGGATCATCTGTTTTCGTCATTTCGTAAGAAAAATTTCCTTTACTGATATTGACCCTACCAACTTTAAAAGTGATGGCATCCCCTACACGCATTCCCCAGTTATATAAGCAAAACAGAAATAAATCAGCCACTTCTCTATATTTAGGCTTTAAATCTACCTTAATCCACCTATCTAATTCTTCTCGATCAAGAGATTCCTTCCTTTTTTTGGATACCTTTAATTTGATATCTGAAAAGGCTTGTAATTTATTATAGTACTTTTCTGAAGTCTTTATTATCATCCTCAGGTTAGCAAGCTTCACTTTTATTGTATTTCCTTTATTGCCATTCGTAGACATAAAATCCACGTATTTAAAAATCAAGTGCTTATTAATGTCTTTAAACTTCAGATCATCTCCGGCCAAACATTTGAAATCAGCTATAGTTCCTTTAATCTGCTTCCATGTACTAGTTTTCATACTAGCTTTCCTTGTCCTGAGATATACATCAGCGAAATCAAAAAACATGATATCCCCCTCTTCACCAGCCTTACCAACTGAACGTTTCATGGTGTTTATCTTGTTTTCTATTTCAAGATTACGAGCTACGCCGTTCTTTATCCACTTGCCCCATTTTGCCTTTGGCACCCACTCCTTCTTATCTATGTAAATACCGGTACCGTACCGATGTTGTACCTGTTTCCCATTCACATTTTGGCTAACCCGTATAAAAATATGATATTTGCCTCTATGCTCTCCGGACATGATTGGCTTTGCAATTTCCACATTATAGGTCATAAAGCTGGGTGAATGTTCAGGTGAATGTTTTGGGTTAAAAACCAGGGTAAAGATAAGCTTTTTTGCTTAATTGAACGATATACAGCCAGAGTAATAATAGGTATTAGGTGGTTGTAATGAGTAAAAGTATAATAAATGGGTTTATTCTGTGTTTTTAATGTATTTTTATGAACATCAACATCTTAACATGGAGATCAACTGTTCCGGGTTAATTACAGGTTAATGTTTTTTACTTGTTGATTAACACTAAGTTAGAGAAAATAACGATAGATAATTGTTAAAAACAGTCTTCTTTTTTGAAGACCTATTGTTTTTTGACTTACCTTTACTTCATCAAACAAAAACAACGGTTATGAAAACATTCAGCTACGTAAAAAAGTACAGCGACACGCCTTCAAGGAACAAGGTCCAGGAGACAGGGTTAACGTTAGAACAGGCCCAGGATTGCCTTAATTACGAGAAAAAGTCAGGGCATCATATTTCGAGCGAAAGCGATACTCATGTAACATTTGACGATTGGGACGGCCAGGAAGTAACTTTCTCTATTGAAGAAGAATAAAACAACTGCCTCTGCTTTCAGGGGTGGGAAATAAAAACAAACACTATGAACTACAATAAAATTTCAAGAGCCACTATTGAAGAGAAGAAAATGTTAATGAATTTGTCATTAGGACGCATTTTTAAATTAATGTCACGACCCTTTCAAAAAGGAGACATTCAGCAATATGAAGAGGCGAAAGCAATTTTTATTCAGTGCGCTGAGGATTTAGGCTTAAAAAAAGATGTTACTGAATTTCATGTGCCTGGGACAAACTTTGGAAAACGTATAATCGCAGAATAAAGCAACAAAAACAAAACGTAAAATAACGAGGTATGGGGTACATGAGCATAAGATATAAGAAGGCAACAAAACGAAATCCTAGTAAATTGGTATGCTGCGTAATTACTGAAGGTCTCGGACCCTGGCAGCGAGTTTTTAAATCAAAGTCAATTGGATCAGAGATTGCATCCAGACCTCTGAATGAGCAGGAGGAAAAAGACGCTGAAAGTATTTGCTGGATATTGCGCCTTTACGGAAGTGGCGACAATAGATGGCTTAGGAATTGCCGAGGTTCACGCTGGTGATCTTAGCACGGCTGAATTGCATGAGGCCGAAGCCAACGCCAAACTCATAGCCGCAGCCCCTGAAATGCTTGCGGCCCTGAAGGCCATTCAAAAGGAAAATCCTGATCTCAGCGGAGACACATTCGCCAAAATGATTAACGCAATAAAAGCCACCGAATAACCGACACCTTAAAAAACAAAAAAAATGGCAACACAAAAACTCACATCTGTAATAATAGACCTGGGAAAGGAAGGTGAAGCAAGCCTATTAATCCAGGCTATTGCCGAAGACGGATCAACGGTTAAGATAGAATACATTGACGATAAACAAAGAAAAGTCAAGTGTAGTTTTATCCGACTAAACAATGAAAATATGATCCTTCACGCAAAGCATGTAGCCAATACCATAAACCTGGCGAACAAATAACCGACACTATGGCAAGGAAACCAAAATACCCTATTGGGAAAAGAATTGACACGCAGCTCGGAGTCTTTAAAGTCATGGCGTTTTCAGATGGTTGGTATATGCTGAGAAGACCAAGATGCACGCCTTTCGTTGATAGCGAAACGAGATTGGAAAGCATTGGTGCTAAGCTAATAAATTAACCGCCATCGGGCATAAATGAAATGACCAGGAAACAAAATATTGCCGCTCATGTTCTCTCTGCTATGACCAATGAATGGCAGCGATACGCCCAAATCAAAAGCCGCATACCAGCTGAGGCTAAAATAAGTACGGGCGGTATTAGCCAGTGTATTTGGCAGAACTTCGACAACATACAGGATAAAATTGAGTGGAAAAGCGAGCCTTATTTCATTAAAAATAACCCGATGTTACCCGAGGTAAAAATGTATTTTCGATTAAAACAGCTATCAGACATAAATGAAATGGTATGAAGCTTTCGTTGAAACAGAACGCGGTTATTTACTGCATGCAAAATGGATGGTCTTTAATTACCGACAGGGATAATAATTACGTTGTGTGCTACAATAAAACACATCAGTTCCAGTTTTCTTTGACGATATTTTGGAACTTATACAAAAAGGGATTGATATACCAGCAAATTAATCCACCGTTTGAATACGTATTAACAGGTGAGGGTAAAGAAGTAAAGACAGCAAAAATTGATTTTACCACACCCACATCAGTGAAAAAATAAAAAGGAAAACCGCCCAATGAAGAAACCCAAACCCCTCACCATACATCAGGCCTTCGATTTGCTAACCAGTAAACGGAAATGGTACGTACTGAATGGCGAGAAGCCTACGGAATCTGAAAAAAAGCTAGCCTCACAGGATAAGGCTAGGGCAAAAAAAGGCACACTCAGTGAACCCAAGATGCGGGAATACCTGCTGAGGTCCGGCATGTTCGAGCACCAGAAAGAAACATTTACACTTAAGAGAGATGAAAGCAAGTGAAATATTTAAAGAAACAACAAAATCAGAAAGCTTGCCAAGATTAGATTGAAAAATACCCTAAAAGAACTTTCTTTTCTTGATTAGACAGATATATGAAAGAAAACCAAACAACACCACAGGAGAAAGCCGCCTTTGAGGCTGTGAAAAAGGTCTTGCTGTATAACAAACCTTTTACAGATCTCATGATTCAAATCTTTAACGCTGGAGCCGAATGGAAAGAATCGACACTCCAGGAGTCAAAAAACCTTGAAAAAATGTACGAAGGATCCGGCATAGGGGCAAATACCGTCACGGCATTTAAAGACCTGGTAAGTCGTAAGGGCTGGTATAAACTATGCGGTGCTAAACCTTCAACAGCAAAGGTGTACAAACACCATTTCAAAAAAGGCGAGCTTATAAGTGAGCAGGCCATGAAAAAGCTATTATTGGCCGCTGCCATTGATGGGAAAAAGATGTATGAATTTATACCCGAACAATGGATAATTAAAGCTCATTAAGCTATTATTTTTGAGTATTATTCGTTTTTTCGGCCCTTTGCATTGTCTTTATTTTTGATTTTTAAGTATAATGTGTATCCTGTTAGAACACACGTGCCAATTACTGCACAGCATTGGCCGACCTTGGTCAACGCATCGATAAAAGACATAGCCGTACCAGTAGCGCCACCAGCAATGCCGATTTCAGGGCGTTCTGTTAAAAGGGTGTTAAGCATCTTCATTTGTTATCAAGTATATGACCGAGAACAATTTTTTCGTAGTTCTCAATAAAGTCAGGGTGAAACATTTTTTTTGCGTTCATCTCACTATATCCTTCTTTAAGCATTTCGAGGTCCTCTGGAGTGAGCTCGAATTCCCACCTGTCAACAGCGCCTTTCTGGTTCCAGGTGACCTGGGAGGATCCTGGTATTTGCCGGACCTCGTATTCCGTGACCTCACCAGGACTGAGCTTTATCTTGTCCATTAGGGCCTGTCCCTTGATGGCGTTCTCATAGGTGTTCATAATTCCAGGCACAACCAGGGAAAGCGCGATGCGCTCATGTATACCGAATGAATACAGGTTGTCTTTTTTATTGCTTTTTTTTGTCATATAGGTGTTTTCTGGTAAAATATATTATTGGGATATTTCCATGAATTTTTCGCAAAGCCTTTTGCCCAGAGAATCGATCTGCGGGGCATTAAAATGTAGATCAAGCCATGCGATTTGATAATCACTAGTGGCGGGCGGTGTTGGAGTTGGCCATGTGCCTAATGACAATACTGTTGATGTATTTGATAAAATACGTATCCGTTTTACAGGAAGTCCACCGCTTACATAATTAGTCCTATAATCGAACCATTGATTGGTTGTCCAGGATGCCGCAGCATCGGTCAAGGAAGTTGACGTCATTCCCGTTGATGTGCCCACATAATTTACCTTCAAAAGCTGAGGATCATAATAAACTATCGTTGTATCGGCTTTGGCATTGATCACATTTATCTGTGAAGATCGAACCTTGCCCGCAAGATTGTAACCGCTGGTTCCTGCTGGTAAATTATAGTCCGTCAGGCAGCAGATGTAATAATTGGGATTGAACCAGGTCAACATGCTGTCCAGGTGCGGACCGTATAAACCCTGATAAGCATTTGACCGTGTAGAGTTGTTGGAGTCGTTTTCGCCCTGGTTCATGATCATGCAGGTGATGTAGGTCCCCGGTACTGCCGCCAGTCCATTGGTAAATGTTGTTTTGCATCCGGGCAGCGTGGTACCACCTACTTTCCAATTGGCGTGCATGCTGGTCGAGCCGACAGCATGTTTGATCACATAAATTTTCTTGCCCGTAGCAGCCCGGAGCTTCCAGGCCAGGGAAAACTCAAAAGCGTATTTACCATTTTCTGAAGGATATTCATTATGTGTTTTTGACATAGGAAGAAATCCATTAGTGGGCCCCGTCCAAAATAAAATGTTCGAGTCAATGTTAGTGTATGCCGCAGGAAGTGTTGCGTCAGGCTCGAAGCCCGCTGCATTACTTTGCCCGTAAATCATAATCACAATACCATCATAACAAGGCGGTATTGGCTTCGGATAAAATTTGGCTTCATTTTCAAGTCCGTTACATGCGAACGCAACTAAGGCAGATAACGCCATTAATGAAAGGAATAGTTTTTTCATGTTGTTTTTTATATTTAGTTAATTATTTATGCTGCTGACTTCCATTGTATAGTTCCTAACCTTGCAATAATGTCGTTTGTCGCTGCACCGACCCCTGCCGCTGTACCGGTCATTTTCATAACATTGGTATTGCTAAGGGTTAAGCCTGTAAGCTCACCAGTGGAGCAATAAGAGGATAAAGCCGCGCCCTGTGTCTGCAAGTCAATGGTGTATCTTATGACGCTTGCGCTTACTCTTATAATGGTCACAAACAATGTCCAGGATGATGATCCGCTGATTGAAAGTGCTCCTGAATCGAAAATCACAGTGCCACCGAAATAAAACTTTAATTGACGAGTGGCGGTAGCCGATGAAACAAAGTTACCTCCGTAAGTCGCATCAAGCTTGTCTCCGTTCACTCCTAAAATACTGGCGGGGGATGTGTAAGAATAAATGTCTGTTTCGGATGTTCCGCTGTTTCCCGCGTCTGTAACAAAGTCCTGAAGTACGCCACCAACTTTAACGCTTGCGGTTGAGGCCCCAGCAGGCATTGAAATGCCGCCGTCAAATCGGGCCACTCCTGCCTGCACCCATAAGGCATAAGCATTAGTAATTGTACAGTTAGTTCCGGCTATAGGAGCACCAGTTATGGCCAAAGTTGCGGCCCTGGATATTACGCCGCCTGCTGTAGCAAAGGCGTATGTCATCGCGTTGATCACCACGGTCCTCTGAGTGGACATCAATGTATTAGAGGCGTGTGTTAATATTGCGCTGTTGTCGAATAGCACGCTGAAAACTTCTGCCCCCGCAGTTTGGCCAGTATGTGAAGCCTGGGTAAATAAAATCTTGGTGCCTGAACCAGATGTAGAAGACCCGGTTGTAAGTGTGATCCCGGTATTGTTTACAGTTATGCGGTTTGAGTTCCCTACACTTAGTATGACCGAGCCCCCGGTTGTGGCTCCGTTAATGGTCGTGGTGGTGGCTGTGCCAGTAATGTTGTAGTTGCCCGCAGTAGGTGCAGTTTGGTTGAAATACAAGGCCGGTTGTGATGTCGTGCCTATGAGGGATCCAATGGCAACCGTAGCGGTATCCTGTTTTAGGTCCAGGGTCCTGCCGGTGGCGGTTGGCGCACCCAGCAACAGGGCCGAACCGTTGAAGTTAAGGTTAGCTGATCTGGCCAGAACACCGGAACCGCCATTGTATAGTATGTCACCCGTGGCGTCACTGCCTATCGTTACGGTAGGACCGGTGATCACCGGAGATGTGAGAGTTTTATTGGTTAGGGTTTGTGCGCCAGCGAGGTTGACTAGGGTCCTTACCGTTGTGCCGTCATAATACCTCATGAACCCATCGTCACTACGGAACCACATATCCCCGCCTGCAAGCACAGAAGGATTAGCAGTAACTCCGGAAAACCTCAGTCCCGCATTAGTAGCATCAGCAGCGAATGTTTGTTTCATTCCGGCCGTATAGGCGTTGGCCTGGTTGTTATAAACCAGTGTTGCGGGCAGGTAAGCAGATGTCAGGGCGGTTCCGTTCCAAACACCGGTAGTAATTGTGCCCAGGGTCGTAATGCTGGCCTGGCCTACATACGTTGAAGCTATATCCCAAACACCACCCGTTACTGTGATTCGATCCGCGGTACCAGTCAATAAAACTGCTCCCGTTAATCCGTTTACAGAGCTTACGGCATCAGGGATATAGTCCAAATTCGACCATGTATCAACACCATTGGGAATCTTAAACTTTCGTTGATCAGTTCCCGCATAAAACACATCAGAAGTTACAAGAATATGTTTTGAATAAACCACTGTATCTATCGCCCATTGAGCAGCCGTCTTGACTACAATTTGTGATTCAATATTTAAAGTTTCTGTTGCCATTTAATCCCAAACTAAGTTTATAGTATTATTGCTTAATGCTGGTACGGTTACGGTTCCTTGACTAACTCCATCCAAAAAAACCTCAATGGTTCTATCTGGTATTGTATATGGACTTTGAGCGCATGTAATGCTTTGTGAAAAGTCTTCCGTGTCTTTTACTGTAATAGAAGAGCAGCCACCCCCACCGCCTGTTGATTCAATATAAGTTCCACCTGATTGAACAGTACCAATAATATTTCCGTCTGAATCCTTAATGGTTACGGGTTCGCAATTTTCACCACTTGGTTTACAGTGCTTTCGTGCCCCAAGATCCTCATACTTGTCACGGAAATCAACCTCGACTTTATACCATTTGTTATATACATTACCGTAGTCAGGCGAATAACCATTAGAATCCTTAAGAATTTCCTTTGTTACATAAGGTCTTTTTTCAATCAGGCCGTACGTGGTTACTGTTAGGTTATTTGATTTGAAAGCGAGATTTTTTAAAAGACTATGAACTTGGTGAGGGTATGGACCGGATTTAAATTTGTATTTATAGTTTATTGTATCATGAATCCTATCGGTCCTTAATGAAGTTCCAAAGAAATAACTGGCCTCAACAACTTCTTGTTCTTCTGTTTGATAACCAAAGGACCCCTTCAAACGAATCATTTGGTGCCAATTTATATTACCGTAGTTCAGTTCTACAAACCCATCATCAGCATAAGAAACAATTCCATTTCCGTACCACTCGAATTTCACAGTTTTATCTGCTGCGTATATCGAGTATTCTTTTAGGCAATAGGGATCGTTGTAAAAAACCTGTGTGACACCTAAAGATATAATTGTTGATTTTATCCGGTAAATACCGGTACCGTGATTAATTAAAACCTGTCTCCATTCGAGTTTAAAACCGCAAAATTCTGGGTAATCAGTAAAAATACCTGGATTGAAAGGAGTCCCGTATGAAGGACCGAGAGTAACGATATCAATAAAAGCGGTGCCATTATACTTTTGAAGTATATGTTCGGCTTCATCAGCTGCTAACTCGGTTTGAAACAAAACAGGGCAGAAGTCATTTTTATTTGGACTGCTATCGTTTATATCCGCAACCGCTGGATAAATAAACGTCTTGTCCAGGCTACAACAATCACAGTCTATCCTTTCCTCATCAGGAATAAATATTTGAGGTGGAATAGTGGTTGGCCCTTGTTGGATTGGAAAGGTTGATAGGAGTCGAGAACGTAAATATTCCCAATCCATTGAATTTAAATCACTATTGTATGTAGTTGTTTCGATCATTGGTTGAGATAAATGATTTTTATAATACCTGTTTGTGCAGTCAGGAATGTAATGGTGTCTCCAGACAATGAATCACCGAATGATGTTCTTTCTTCCCCGTTGACAAATATCATCAGGTCTTCTAGGCTTCGGCCAATTAGTGACGAGTCTGTATAGTTTGCAGCGGCTGAAAGATTATCATAAACAATGCTTTCATGGAATGAAATATCAATATCCATAGTAACAGGCAAACCAGAAAATGTACCTGTCCCAGAATTAAATGAGAACAAAGCGGCTGTAGTGGCTTCTCTTCCATTACCACTTAGGAATACTATAAAATCCTCTACACTCAGCCCAACAAGCAGGCTATTAGTGTATTCTCCTGATCCATTTGTTGTACCATGAATCTTATTCTTAGCGCAACATATCTTTATAATTGAATCATCAGCAACAGATGAACTGAATGTTAATGTTCCATCTGAGGCGGATACATCTCCTTGTGTAATATATTCTCTTCCTTTGACAAAAACAAATAACTGATCATCAGAGAAGCTATCAAGGTATGAGTTTGTATATGTCGTAAGACTATCGGCAGCAATTGTCATTATAGATTTGTGGCAAAAAACTGCCACTTTTCCTAACCTCGCGGAGTAATAGTGCGAAATTGTAGTATCTATTGCTGTATAGTCAACAACCGCTTCTACTTCAATGTATGGCTCAGGTGTTGCGAAAGGAAAAGCAGTTAGTTTTGCCCTGTCCGGATCAACTGTTCCTATCCATTTGGAACCAGAGCGTTTGTCCCATATTGTAGAAATTTGATCTATAGTGAACCTATTTCCATTCACAGGGTTTATTTCTAGTATGCCGTAGTAATCCGGGCATTCAGAAAGTGAGCCCTCGTCATTACTAAAGTATCCTGAACCTGAAACCAATTGGTCGAAAGTGCACTGCTCAACATTTTGCACTATTTCCGTACCTGATTTTTCGTATATACAAGGAAAAAGAGATTTTCCATAAAACCTAGCAATAACCTTTGTGTTCTTTGTTTTAAAGGTTAATGGAGTAGCAAGCGAACCTGTGGCAGCATCATAGGTTGATATGATACAACTTTTTTGACATCCATCGTACTTGTCATAATCTTTAATCCTTATTCTAACTTTATGGGTATCGGTGTATGTTTCCTCAACATCATCGTTCGATACTGTTAAAGTGATAAGAATATTTAGATATACAGACCACGCAGGGTTAGAGTCATAGTATGACCATTTCTGTGTAGCTAAAGGAAAATCAGGGTCAGCCCCAGGCAATGTTATGTTTTGCTCGAATCCTAGTTTAGTGGCGTGCTCAAGCTGGTATTCGTAATAATCTGTTGTGCCTGGCAGTTGGTTTAGAATCTTGTAATTCTTAGGATCAGCAGTTGGCAATAAAAAACCTCGGTCTGTGTTCTCTGGTATGGTGTAAACCACGTTCTCTAATACGAATTTCCGTGTAGAATCCGTGTTATGTTCGCAGGAAATGTTAACCGAAAGTTTTGTTAACTCAACATCATATTCATCTGATGTCCCGGTTTTCTTTTTAACCTGGAATTTCTTTCTAGCTAATAGCCCGTCTTCAACCCATCCCTTGTAATCACTAAACGCCAAATCCTCATCATTTGATGTGTGATCATTTATGAAAACTCGCTCCGAAATAAGAACGTTAGCCGTATCAATGTAGAAAGCAGGGTAATCGAGTGCAACTAATACAGTATGGTGATCACTTTTGTTTTCCTTTTCCGTATAAGTACCTACATCAACATAAATGAAAAATCGCCTCGCAGGATCTCCAGGTGAGTAATCAAAAGTTATAGTAAGAATATCAGTAGCAATTGAAGTTGCGGCATTTGAAATATTTGTATCATTAAGTCCCGTTTCGGACATATCCATGAACAAATTGCTCACGTTAAAGTTTGTCCAAATGGTGTTTGGGTTGTTCTGATAGTCCGCTGAATCATCCGGAATCTCGTAAACATAAAGATCTACCCTTTCGTTGCCGGTGAAGTTGCTGGTGAGCTTTTTAATTTTAATCTCGACTGCTGTTTCACCAACTGTATTTATAGTTGTTGCAATGTTACCATCAACCTCATAAGCAACGGACTCAAGCTCAAACTTTGGCGCTCCACCGTTCCGGTGCTCATCATAAAACCCAGTGTCTCCTGGTTGCAGAACCGTATTTATGTTACCGTTATCAGTTGTGTGATCAACGGATAACGATTCAAAACCTGCTGTAATTCGTGGGACGTACTTCAGGCACGAACCCAGATTAAACCAAGGCACAAGACCGATCTGCACTTCTCCAGATGTATCAATGAAAGAGTTCAAGATAGCCGGGGTAATGTGCATGGCATGTGTAAGTGTAAAGCATTGCTCATAACCGGTACTGGCTAGTGAAGTTCCTATTCCAGTTCCTACGACCTGATTAATTCCTTGGTCAGTAGGATCACCGCTTAACCATGATTTATTAGCCGTATATGGCAAAAGGAATGCAGAAGAAGAGGCATTAACGCTGTCTGCCTTGAATCGCTGGGTTTCACCATCAATAAGGCTAGTGTATGCCGGAGAGCTAGAGTTTTCAACCAGTCCAAAAAAGTAATCAATGGTTTCAACTGGAGTTGTTCCGTAAACACTGGCTTGTACGCCAATTTGCGTGGTAAAGCTTATAGGAGTCACGATAGAAGACGATCCGGAATCTATCACCGCTACCCACATGATATTAGGGGAAAGCGCTATAATTTCGTAATCCCCATCATTAACGTTTACGCTGTCAAGAGTTTCAACATGAATTGTGTCACCGATTTTAAACCCTTGTGTAATAAAGTTGGTCGCATCATTAGCAATGATCTGATTACCTGAAAAAGTACAGTCGAAATTCAGGGCTTCCCAATGTACAATGAACTTAATATCTACATAAGTATAACCCCCTATTGGGGCGACAAGGTTTTTTGATGGAATATCGGAGAATTTACTTCCGATGCCTAATGAAAGAATATCAATCATTTTTTAACAGTCTCATCAAAATCTCGGTTACATCCTCTGGTGCTTGATTTTCCACAACGATCAAGATTGAATTTTGAAACGTCACTCCTACTTCTGCTTTCTTACCGTTTACGGTGAAAACCTTTTTTTCTTTCAACTCCCAAATCTGAGCACTCATTTTAGATGAATCAAAACCAGGTACAATTTTACCGAATTCATCAACCATCTTTTTAAATGATTCTACAGCTGCGTTTGGATTGAATTGCATAAAATATTATCCTTTCTAGCTAAATTTATAAAATAATCGTTGGCTTGTACGGTTCTGTGATCCTGGCCTGCAAATTATTTGTCAACGCCTTGTTAACCTCAAATTCGATATCTGCAACTTCATCATAAGGATAATAAAGTATTTTTGTAAGCCTTACCAAATCACCTTTATAAGTGCCATAATTATTATCCCTTATAGCTAAATAATCTTCGCAGCATAATGGCACTTTATCACCTTTGTACTTATACCACTGGTTTCCGATACCTGAAAATATTGGCTTCGGAATTTTAGGATAATGATAGTTCTTTAGCAGTTCGTAAGCCCCAAGAGTTGTATTGCTGGTTGGCAAAGTTTTTCCGCCACCCCCATAGATCCCGGTTTTATGCTCGCTGATAAAATGACTATCGAGCTGTAAAATATTTATATTTCCACCTGAGGGAATGGTGGGGCTGGATCCAAAAGGCGAACCTGTAATAATAGATGCCACGACACCTAAAAAAGACGAAGCTGCTGAGAATATTTCTCCCATTTTTACCTCAAGCTGCGAAGTCGTTACTTTAACATTCGGAAGCGACATAGGGACCAATCTAGTAACCAGTCCTTCAATTGTGATGTTTTGCTTATTAAATACATTTATAGGTTCACACGTAACTTGAATTACTCGGCCTCTTGGGTCATCGTAGTTATAAAGGTCTATTTTGTCGTTCAGGTATTCAATGACGTAGTTCGCAGGAGCGTCAGCGGCTTTTGTTCCTTTAAAAACAAATTGTTTTACTTCTGGTACCTTATATGTAGATAGGTTTGAAAAGAAGCCTTCTCTTTCAAAATGCAGTGTGTTACCAATGATTTTAATCTCACCATTATATTCTTCTATCATGGTTCTTAAGAACTGCCCATAAGAACCATCAAAATAACCAACCTCGTTAGAGATGGCTCCAACGATTGCGCCTTTTGTGTTTTTTGGTGGTAATATGTATTGATCGTATGAGGGGCTTCCAGGTGAAAAGATCGTACTTGAGAAACCAAGACCCAAAAACGCAGCTCCTTTTGCAAAAAGAGTTCTATTATACATCCCTCTATGGAAGTAAACAAATGGAAAGATCAAAGCGACAAGATTAGATAGTAATATTGCCAATGCGGCTACTAGCGCATACATATAAATAGCTAAAGCAGCGGCCATGAGTAATGATTCAGTTATACCCGTGGCACCTCCTGAAATAGCTGCTACTATATCAGCAAACCGTTTTATTGATTCATACATTTCTTTCAGGACCATGAAAATTGTAAAAAATGCAATGATTGTCTCTGTTGCTTGAGGGTATTTACCGGCCATATACCAAATATCAAGGTAATCTGAAGCTGTTATTCTACCGGGTTCCCCAGGTAGTAATGACGCCAGAACTTCAAATCTGAATGAGTCAGCCCGGGCGGTTAAAAAGTCGATCTTTCCTGTTTCCCGAATTGGAGCTTTAATGATATCACATGAAAATTCAGATTCTCTTGCAGCAAGATTTATAGCGGCTTCAATAAGAACAAAAACATCTCCTTCACATTCCAGGATAACTTGATAAGGCAGCGCTTCATATATGCCTGGTCCGGCACCTGAAATACCAGCTTCTATATAGTCATTCATCTTAGTAGCTGTTGTACCTGTCCAAGTGAATAATTCGGTATTTAACCTATTGCTGTTTTGAGCAAATACTGATTCAATAGCCAGTTCTTTCCACTCTAATGGCGGGATTACTTCAACGTATCCAATACCATCAAGAAAATCAATATAATGCCGGAGTACACTCAATTGTTAAAGCCTTTATTTACTGTTACGTGTCTGTATGTTTTCCCTTTTGATTTTAGAGTGGTAATCACATTCAAATACTCATCAACTTGCCAAGATGGAACTGGCTTTTCATCAATGGATTTTTTCAGCTCATCCATTTTACTCATCAACGGTGAAAGATCAACTGAAGGTTCTCTTTGAATAAGTACTGATGATAAACGTTCATTTTGCGTCCTAAGCAACGAATCATCAACCGGCCTGGTTAACCTTTCCTTTAAAGCGTAAAAATTAGACGGACCAAGGTTCCTCATTTCCTTTTTACTCAGAATTCCTTCTTCTCCTTCGGCTTCAATCAATATTCCTCCACGTTTGTGAGAACGCCCTTTGAATATCCCGTTTTGTATTCGACCACCCACCCCTTCACGACTGGTAACATCATGTACAATACCACCATCCTCAAATTTTGCGGCCAGTGCTTTGGCTAACTGAATTTGTATAAATGCTTTAGCCGGGGCCGTAGTTGGGTCCTCTTTTGCATACTCTGCCAGAGCGTTAAAGAATGCCTCAATTTCTTTAGCCTTTTCTGCTTTCTTCTGATCTATAAGTAGTTGCTGTTGCTTTTCCGCTTGTATCCTCTTTTCCTCAGCGAGGGTATTTTGAAGACCTTGTGCAGCTCGTTCCTCTTGTATCCTAACGTTTTCATTCTGTTTTTCAAGTGCTTTTTGGTCTTCTTCAACTTGTTTTTCCAAAGCCTGTCGTCTTGCCTCAAAAATTGCATCAAACGTTTCCTCAGTGAATTCCTTTAGTTCTTCGATTCGCTGCTTGTCTTTCTCAAGCTGTTCGTCTTTAAGCTCGTTTTCCTTATTCGCTAGTTCAATTTCAAGATCAAGGGTATCTTGACCGGCTTCCTGCCTCAAGCGAATTTCTTCCTTAAGCCTATCAATATCGTTTTGCTGAAGCTCTTTTTCGATTTCTTCACGAGTCTTTCCGCTCTTCAGGGCAATAAGATCAAGCTCCTTATAACCATCGGTCATTATTTCAATATCCTTCTCAACCTGTTCAGTTCGCTGCTCTTCGTTTAACTTGTTAAGTTTTTCTTCGAGTTCTTTTTTCAAGGCTATCTCAAGCTCATTAGTAAGTATACCCTCTTTCTCAAGCCTGGCAATTTTTTCTTCAAATGCCCTGATTTCTTCAAGCTTTTCACGTTCAATCCTGTCGGTGATCTGTCTTAAATCCAGGTCATCAAACTCCTTTTGAATATCTAATTGCTTTTGCAACCTTGCTTGTCGCTCTTCTTCTTGTCTTTTTTGAATCTCGTTTTTCTGCATTACAATTTCAAGCTCTGTTTTTACGAACTCTTTACCGAATGCTTTTTCAATTACTGATCTCTTTTCTAAATAGCTAAGGTTTGCTTGTTGTTTGAGGGCCGCTTTTCTTTGTTCAGTCTCTCGCGTCCTTTCAATGGCGGTTTCTTCAAGAATTTTTTCTTGTTCGATCTGGTTTAGGAAAGACCGATACTCATCCTCAATAGCCTTTTCACGCTCCTTTTTCTCCTTATCGGAAAGCTCAAGTATTTTATCTTTCTCTTTTTTCCTATTATTAATGTTATCTACAAGGGCTGAATTTCTAAGGTTCTCAATATCATTTTGCAGGGATTGCTCATCTTCCAATAAACGTTGATTCTTCTGAAAGTTTATGTTACGCTCTGCTTGAGCGGCTAATAACTGCTTTTTGAGCCTGTGCTGAATAAAAATGTTACCCTCATTCTCTGCTATTTGTGCCCTGATCTCCTGAACCTTTTGTTCATACGCAATAGCGGCTTTTCCGTCAGCAATACGCAACTCTTCTATTTTTTTTGATGCTCTTAAATATTCACCTTCAATCCTGGCATTATAAAATCTGGTTAAGGCCTCAGTGTCTTTTCCTTGAGCCTCTCTCAATTCTTTCTCTCGCTTGAATTGGTCGGTGATTAATTGAATTCGTTTATCAAAATCAGATTTTAAATTGTTCCTGGACTCATCGAATTTAGCCATTGCTTCATTCACCCGTTCTTGGGCTGCTGCAGCTCTATCTGCTTCTGTTTCAAACGCACCTAACGCAGAAATCAGCGCAGTAACCCCGGTTACAACTAGGCCAATTACATTAGCCTTCATTGCGGTGTCCAGCGCCTTAAATGACTTCAAAGCACCTCCAAGGCCTTTGGTCATTAATTGGGTTGTTATTGCGTAAGCCTTAGTGGCTGTATTCACCAAAGAGATTGCGCCTTTAGTGGCTATTACAGCAGCTTTGTAAAGAATGAAGTACTTTGTTACCGTTATAACAGTTTGTATGATAGTGTCTAAGTTCTCACGAATAAACCTTACCACATCTTTGATCTCACCACCACCATTACCGAATTCAATTATAGTGGCCTGCCATTTTGCGGAAAGCTTGTCTATTTCTCCTGTTAAGGTATTAGTATTGGTTTCGGCTTGCGAAAGAGCCGCCCCTTGTTGATATAAGGCCCCATTAAGTTCAAGTACAACATCACGTTGTTTAATCAGGGTAAGAGCAGCGGCCGCGTTTTCATCACCGAATATTTTCTCTGCTTTGGTTACCGTGGTTACTTCCTTAGAAAGCGTATTAAGGATGGTATTTATATCCGTTAATGCAGGATCCAAATCTTTGCGGCCTGTTTTTGCTAACCTTAGCAGCACACCGCGTAATTTAGTCCCGGCTTCTTCACCCTCTAAACCGCCTTTTGCAAGCGCCTGTAATAGTGCGTTAGTAGTATCAAAGGAAAGATTAAAAGCATTCGCAACCGATCCAACGTTTTTCAGTGATCCTGAAAGCGCCTCAATGCTAGCAGTACCCTTTTGCTGCGACACAGCCAGAATGTCTGTGAATTCAGCAGCGGATTCAGCGCCTTTCCCATACTGGTTAAGTGATTTTGTTAAGGCGTCCGCGGCTTCAGGTAAAGAGATTTTAGCCGCTTTAGCCAGAATTTCAGCCTGTGCGGTTACTTCTGCCAGCGCGTCCGCATCCTCCAATAAGTCCGGTTTTTTGGATCCGATGAGAGCAAAACCTCGTATGATCTCAGTGGCGGACGTACCGAACTTTTTAGACATCTCAAGCGCTCGGTCACCCAAGCCTTTAATAACATCATCGCTCAGACCTGTGATTGATTTCAGCTCTGCCAACGCGTCTTCAAATTGGGCTATTTGATCAATGGCGTCTTTAAAGAAGAATATACCACCAGTTATGCCGGCAAAGTTCAACAGCTGTTGTCCTAACCCACGGAATGCCCTGGCATAGTCCCCAACGTGTCTTTGTGAGCGGCCTATTTGGGCATCGTATTTCTTGAGCGCAAGATCATTTTTATGGATTGCAGCGGTGTATTCTTCAAACCTTTTTCGGCCTTCTTTTGTCGATAGGTCCAATTTATTCCGAACCCTTACCAGGGCGTTTGTCTGTTCTTTCAGCTCATCAATGGATTTAGCCTGCTTCCTGGCCGCTAGAGTAAGTGCGGTTTCGTCCTTTATAAGTTCCCGGGCCTCTTTACGTACTGCGTTTAAGGCCTGCCTGTGTCGCTCCTGCTCTAGAACCTGTTCTTTTGTGAGCTGCTTGGACTTTTTCTTTTGCTCATCAGCTTTTTGGGTCTCTTTAATCAGGCCGCTATATTCAGCCTTTAGTTTTTCGATCTCGGTTACAAAGGTGGAAAGCTCTTTTGAATCATTGCTTGAAATAAACTTAAGATGGGTTTGGTTAAGCTTATCCTTAAAGGTGTCGTACTTGGAATCCAGGGTTTCAAGATTCCGAATGATCTTTTCAAGGGTTCCGGATTCCGAGAACTCCAGCAGAAATAAAATGTCTTCTGTCACGTCTCATTGCTGTTCGTGGTTGTGCGCCCCTTCTTTTTGATCTTCTGGAGCCACTGTTTTAGCTTATAAAATTCCGTCACACTCAAGAGCTGTATCTCTTTAAAGTTCATTGTTCCATCGGCTTTCGCCATCTGCATGCTTATCTCATAAAAGTTATTCCAGTTTTCCAGCACTATTTGTGATACTACTTTCTGTCCTAACCTTCTTTGTTTTTCAAACTCAAATTCAAGCCTTTCCTTTTCTTTCAAAAGCTTGGCTCGTTGTAAACTTGATAGTTTAAAACTCATGGTTTTAATCTCAAGGCCCATTATTTCTTTGGCAAGTATTTGCTCAGGGCTAACTTCGCTTTCAAAATCCTCAGGGCAAAGGATTTTCAGCGTTCCAGCAGCCCGTTTAGAAAAACCGTTACTACTTCCTCAACCATTCCCTGCTTTAACCCGTCCCTGCATAACATTTCCACTTTTTCCTTCAGCATGGTTGGGTCAACACTGCTCAAATCCTCGTTTTCTGTGTGTACGAGTAACGCGAAAGCCATTTGCATGGGATTATGAGTCTCAATGATGTTGGTTAGTGATTTTAAGTAATCGTGAACCGTAATGAACATCCCGGCCTTACTTTCCCTGTCAAACTCAGCTTTGAACTTTGAAAACATAGTCTTTAAAGTCGGTATGGGCTGACCGCTTTCATCCTCCAGGATATAGTTCTGAAACGCGATATAACGCTTTGCGTTCAAGTCTCCAGTGGTTTCACACTGAAAATATTCTTTTTCACCAATCTTAATTTTCTTCATGGTTCGGGTTGATTATGGTGTAAAAAAGTGAAGACATAATACCAATTGCAAAAGGCCATAGGGCCAACCAAATCCCCCAACCAAACCAATATCCAAGTATCACTGTTTGTGGGACCGCAAGTAAAATGGTCATACGGCATGGTACACATTTAGTGAACTTGATTACCCTTTCCGGTGCGGTTTTCCAAAATATCTGCAAGAACCATTCTTTAAAGTACTTTGCATCTGCGTACAATAGACCTTTCTTTGACAGAACTTTCATAAGGAAAGCGTTCAAGCAGGATAACAAAAACATTTTTTCTAGCATATCGGTGTAAATGGAGGAAATGAACCAGGGCTGAAGCAATCCGCATCAACAGTCATTTCCATTGTTAGAGTTATTTTAAAAGCTGTTTTTGGGTACATGAACGAATACAGTGATTGATAGGAATACCCGTATTTCTGGAATACCTGGTTTTTATCCTTGGTCATCCTTACCCTGGTGATCTCGTTGGAGTAGATTCCATTTACCAGGGCTTGCCGGACAGAAGCCATAAGTTCGTCAGTAAAATCGTAGTCCCTGGAGGCCAAAAGATTCAGGTTAGCCCAAACTATAACTGAAATCTCGTACTCGAATGTTTCACCAACTCGGTCCTCATCATAGAACCCTCCAGGTAACTCAAAGAAGCAACCAGCCCTAGATTTTCCGTCCGGGAACATCTCAATATAATTGTTTACTCCCTCCTGTTGCTGTCCGTATACCACAGGAACCAGGATTCTTGATCCATTAACATCACGCTCAGAAATATCAGCCAAAGGAAAAATAAGATCCACCCACCCACATGAATCAATATCTGATTGCAGGTTTGCTACAACATCGTTATGCAGCATTGGGTTAGGGTGTTCAGGAGGTATTATGCAGCTCATTTGCTTGTGATTTTACGCTTTGAGGCTTCCAGTAACTTCGGTATGAACATTTGTTTGACTTCCTGCTTTTGTTCTGGAGAAAAGCCGTGAGTTTTTGGATATTGCTCGGATAGAAATCTATCCTTATTATCGCGGCTGTATAGGGTTGCTTTATGTTTACCAGTACGTGAGGCCGAAATTTGATCTGCATATGAACCCGTAAGTTTTAGGTCCACCACATCAACCCGCCCCCCTTTTGAACGCTTGTACTTGGTGTATGCAGGAGTGTAAGGGTAGTATCCCGCTCCTTCTCGTTCCAAGGGTTCACCATCATTTCCAATACCATCCTTCAGGCGCTCGCGTTCCATATCGGCAAACTCATTAAGATTCGCCTGAATATTGGCATCCAGGGTGGTCTCAACGTGATTTTTGAGCTGGTTAAGGTTCGATATAAGTGTTTTCAGACCCATTATAATTGAAGCACGCCAAATGATTTTTTCCTCATTCCAAGGCAGGTTTGATCAATGTTACTGAAGTCAATTGTAAGTGTCTCCAGCTCTCCCTTTTGATATCGTTCACCAATAACACCCCCGTTAAGCTCCAGTTCCAGCTTTTCAGCCATCATTTTGAAATCGCTCTTCTTTGTACTGGTGTTTGCGTTAAATGCAGAAGCAGGGGCGTTGTAAGCATCCCAGAACAGCTTTATAGCCATAGCCTTTTGTAATGGAATCGCAAAAAGTCCTTTATTCTCGCAAATCACCTGGGAAACGTCACAAGTAGCATTTGCTTTAAGGAATAGGCCGTATGTGTTATCAGAATATCCTACAGCATCAATATCAAATAGCTCTCGTGATTCATAGGTGTGTCCCGCTTCTACTTCGCAAGGCCTGATTGAAACGTATTTATTGAAATCGAATCGGTCAGAATGGTTACAATCGTAACACGGGGTACGGGTAATGATAGCGAAATTATTTGCATCAAGGTCACTCTCGTAATACCCAATAAAATAACGCATGCCGTGACCATAGGTATTGTTTATGAAATCACAAATAAATGATAAAACTTCGTTATCATCTTCATCAATAAGCTGAAACCATTCAAGGGAATTCGGATTATTATAGTCCGCGTAATAAATTCCAATTGGCTCAAGCTGCGTACTGCAATAGAAATAAATTGGAAACGTCTTTTGTTCTTTGGTAAACATTCCGCCAAACTGAAGTATTTCAGCCCGGATTGAGTTTGACTCATGGGGAACAATCTCAAAACCTACAAACCGGTTATTCTTCAGGCCTGCTTTACGTATATTCTCTGCGTAAATTCCGATATCCTGGTTTTTCAGGAGTGATTTTGTGTAGACCTCTTTCTTTTGTTTGATCACAAATTGATTCATGAGGTTCTGAACAGCAGCATCATAACTATCAGTAAGATAGGTATTAACGTCTGCGTAGTCTTTACCCTTAATGTCGTTTATTATTTCAAGACTTAACCCGGGTATATCGTTGAAATAGACTCCGCTGCTGGATTCTAAAAGCTCATCATCAAGCGGATCATAGCAATCAGGCGCTTTAGCGCTTTCTCTCCAACCTACAAGGCCTGCAAAACAGTCTTTAATCGTCAGATTGTTTATCATCTTTTCTTGGTGTCGTTCTTATTTTTTTATCAAACCAACTCAACCACGCCTGATAGGCTACAATTTTATATTGCTTCATTTTTATCAAAGATAGGGTTCACCCTTCGTATTTACAATTATCCCCGAATCTGTATTCAAGGAATTTTTTCATCCCCTCACCGAATGCGTTTTCACTGTGGTTCAACCATAGTTTCCCTTCAACTTCTTTACAAATCGAATCAAAACTTATTTTCCTGTACACTCCAGCCTTTAATTTATTATCCTCATTTAGGATTTCATCCGGCCTTTCGTAGAACTCATTAAAATAAATGCTCGAGAAAAGCAAAGGATGTATATCCAGTCGGTACGATTCCAGAACAAGTTTTAACTTCTGCTTGTTCAAAACCCTTGGCAGGTGCGTCTCGTAAACATAAAAGTTATCCAGCCCCATAGCTTTTACTGTGTATCGAAAGATTTCTTTATATACACCTGATCCGTCTTTCATGCTTGAATTTCGGTTCGCTGGTCCCAGGGCAATAATTTTATTAAAGTCATCCAATTCACAATCATTGACAAGGTAAATATCATCATACATGTAAACAAAGTCATCGGTGATGTTTTGGCTACCTACAATAACCTTTAACTTATTAGCGATATCAAAAGCCTTTGAAAATCTCAATCCCCTGATTTTTTCAGTACTTATATGGTCACCATTGTACCATCCAGGTTTATCACCAACCACCACAACATTAAAATCAAACCTGGCATGTTTGCATAAACTACGCAGGGACCACCTCAATTCACACATTCCGTTGTTGGACTGATCACCATTTGAAAGCTGGTGCATGTATGGATATACCACAGTTATCATTGAAAACCAATTTTTTTCTCAGTCATTTTTTCTATCTCACATCCATAATGATTTGTTGTCTGATCACCGCATGCAAGAACGTAACTAATAGAATCTGGTCTAAGGTCAATACCTATAACTATTCTTTCCCTTTTTTCACGATCTGTTTTAAGAACAACTAAATCGCCTAGTTTATATTTGCATTCAATTGTCATAACGGCTTTAATATATTCACAGGCGGCTTGCCGATTTTAATACGAAACATATCATATGCCTTTGCCGCCTCTCGTTCTGTTTTGTGAGTTGATTTCATTCTACCGGTTGGATGATTAAATTCAGCTCGCCAAAAAATATACTTTCCTTTATGCTTTACACAGCTAACCCCTTTATATTTGGACGATTTTTGCCTCATATCGGCTTAAAGTATTTTGCTTTACCGAAGTCCTTTTTGAACTGGTACTTAACCTTAAGCATGGTGTTCAGGTATCCCTCAACTTCATCAGGCTTTTCAGTTTTGATAAATAAGTGCGGCTTGTTTTCTTTTATTACTCGTTTTCCACCACTCAGCACAGAAATAACGTTTTCTTCAGGAATATTAATCCGAATCAAACCAATGAATTCCCATATGAAATTCGACAGGATATTAACCTTTACGTTAAAGACTTCTTTGGTGTTCCTGAAATAAATTATCCCCTCGTTCTTCTCTTTCCTGGCATGACCTGCATAGTCCGCAAGCGCATAATTGTAAATCATTGTGCGGGGGTTGTTTAGGATAATATTTTTGCGAAGCGCCTCGTATTTACTGTTATCTGGTTCAAAGCTGAAGGTTCTTCGATCCATCACTTTGGAGAAAAACAAGGTGTGGTTTCCTATACCTGCTCCAATATCTACGGCTGACCCATGTTTACAAGTGATTTCAGCGAACTTTAGTTGCTCCAGGTCATAAAAATTACCCCATGACCACGACTTTTGCACTGTCTCGGTTGAGTCCTTTACGTACACATTTAGTTTATGCTCGTTATAATGTATCGGTTTTATCATCTGGTTGCAACAACAAGTAAACGCTCTCTGTTCTCTTTGTTTGATTTTGAGGGTTTGCCCATATGATATACATGGGTATTATACCCCGCTTTTTCAAAAAGCTCTTTTATTTCACCCTGCTTCCAGTGCTTAATAACGGTTGGGTCGGCTACGTATTCAGGGTTTTCATTTTCATGTAACCACTCATAGTTCGGAGTAACTACCACGACTTTTTCAACCGAAAACGGTAAACCTTGAATGATATCACGTATGTTCTCAATGTGGGCGAAACTGTGCATAAAATACAACTTATTGATTCCGGTTATATCGACCTGTTTTACATGGTAGTATTCTGGATCGAAGCCTGAGAACTTTGAAAACGGGTACCATTGAGATAGTGACTCAATGGCCGTTCCTATCCCGCAACCAAAATCTAAAATCTTGTCATCCGGTTTCGGATTGAGCATACCCGCAAGCATTCTGAGTTCACGCCTGTACTTTGGTGTTGAGTTAAATTGCTCTAATTTCTTTTTATATTCAGTTGTGTTCATGTAAACATTTTTATAATAATGTACCAGGATAAAGCGCTTCCACATATCACTAATAAACAGCCCTTACCTCGGTTAGTCATTGAGTAGTTTTAACATTCGTTCTCCGGTAGATCGGTAGCTGTGCTTTTCCTCAGCCCACCTTCTGGAGGTCATTTTCAACATTAATAGATCATTTCTATTTAGGGTCAAAAGTTCTTCAATCTTAAAAAATAATTCAGAAGCTGTGTTAGCTATCTCAAGCGCGCAGTCACCATAGGATTTAGTGTACAGGTCTTGCCAGAGGTTGTTTGTAATTACGATCTTTCCCAAAGCGGCAGCTTCAACCGCTGTGGTCCCATAGCTGCCATAAGGCTTATCGTTTTGCAGCGGTGCACACATCTCAATGTAGATATCACAGTTGTTCATTCGCTTGAGCTGCTTTTCGTGTGACACAATAAGGGGGGAATAATCGAACTTGAAAGGATAACAGATTTTAACCAGGTTTTTTACAACCTCCTTTATAGTATCCGTACCCTTTACCGTTGGATTGCTTGGAAAATGGGCAATGCGCAACTTTTCACACATTGTATAATCCGGTGTGATTTCATCTGTGTTTATAGTGATTCCAAAATAAATGGGGTTTTTGGCTCCAAGATTTTGAAACTCTCCAAGCGCTATGATCACTTTTTCCGCAACACTGTTCCACCGGGCGTTATGCTTTGCGGGGTCTTGTCTATATCTGGTTCCGGTATGCCAAACAAAAACTCTTTTATTGAGGTCCTTCACTAAATCCCACATCGTACCACAACTGTGCATTACCTGTACAACATCAGCTTCATTTATGGCTTGCTTAATCTGTTCTATGGTGTATACTTTTGCTCGCTCCTTATAGAAGGAATGAGGCTTGAGAACCATACATTCAGCTTCAATACCAACTGACTCCATAGCCTTTGCATTGTGATAGGCGAAATTGGCAAAATCAGCGTGGCATATATTGATTACTTTCATTGAAGTGGTAGCGGTAATACATCTGAAGGATAAATGAACATCCAGTAAATATTAGCCATGTCGGTAAGTTCTGATTGGGCCGGGTAGTACTCAATGGCTACAGTTTCGGGGCCAAAAATCTCGTTTTTGATTTTCTGCATTTCTGACCAATGGTTAACCAAAGGCATGTTATTAACCTTTTGTACCATTGCTTTGATTGCTGTTCCTTTTGTAGTCTCGCAGTTATCGTTGATCATTACGATATAATGACCGTTTTGATAGCAACGTGTCATCCAAACGGGGTGAGTCATGGTAGTCAAATCCACCTTTTCGAACCTGCCTACGTTTTGCTTCAGCCGCTTTTCGACCTCAATGCGTCTTTGCTTTTCCCGGTTCATACTTACTTAGTATTTGTGATTAACTCGCCAAATGGGCGAAAGCTAAAATATATTCGCCTTTTAGCTAATGATAGTTGAAAATCCAGGTATAAGCCATATGACCTCAAGCAGGAATCATATGTTCCAAATGATAACTGAATAAATACAGGATTTTTACATGTTTTTTTTGTTCTAAAACAAAATGGTTGAAATCTGTATGTCATAAGTTTGATATGTTATTTATAAGGTTCTCCATTGCTTCTTCTGTACATTTTCCAGCGGTCCCTAAAGCTATTAAGGCTTCACGAAGTTTTGTAGCATAAGCATTAGCTCGTATAGCGATTCTTTCAGTTTTATATAGCCTTCTAGGTGTCCATCCGTGCCTTTTCAATTCAAGCATTTCGTTTAAAGACAGATTAGGGTTGATTTTCCTGTATGCCTTTTTCAATTTCCTTGGAAGACGAGGCTTTTCAAAACTTATTTCCAATACAAGTGCAGTACGCATTTCACTGGAAATATCTATGCCATTTAAGAATGTTCTCATTTTCTATATCGTTCTTTGAACCATATTTTAAGTTTTTCCTCATCTGTCTTTGACAACGGAAAAATCTCGCAATGAATTATTTTAGCATATTTTTTCTTGTATCTAATAAACCATTTTTTCTTTATTAAAAGATCAGCTCCTATGCGTAATGAATACCTCCAGATAGTAAAGTATTTCAAGAAAATAATTTTTTCCTCCCACATTTTAATATCGCTTCTCCACTCCTTGTATCCAGAATCCATAAAAGTTACTTTAGGTAGCTTTATAATGGGTTCTGGCTTTATTCCGTAATGCTTACACGCCAATAAATAAATGCTCCTTTTCCAGACTCTATATCTCTTAATGCTATTTCTAATTTCTTTTTCGTTCATTACCTTTGAATTAATTCTTTCATTGGCCTGGAAATAACGTCAGTGTAAATCTCATCCTGATATTCATTGCCGAATCTTCTACGGGCATTATCCGGGCGTCCTTTATTATAAAGATATATCGGCCTATGGACTACCCCTATTCGTTCCTTGCCGCACATTTCCAGGCATGAAATCATCAAATTGCTCTCAGTGGTTGCTTTTACCCACTCACCTTTGTATTTGAAATCATCCTCAGTGAATTGCTTGAACAGGAAATATTTGAAAGTGTTTATTGCTGTTGATCTATATTTTACTTTGCGATAGTTCCGGGTTTCATGTGTGATTTGATCGAAATCAAGGTCAAATGTTGGCGGCAAACATTTTCCGTGCTGGTCTATCCAGTTACCGTAAGTCATCCACTTTCCTTGTTTGTAATGCTTGTCGATCTCATCCAGGCACCAGGGCATAATTTCGTCATCCATTCCAACTAGAACAACTATATCTTCTTCGCTGAGTCCGGCATCATGAATGGCCTTATACCGGCAATAAGCCGCGCCTCTGTTTTCAAGATGCGTAAGAACTTGTATTCTGGGATGATTTACGTTTTTACGAAGCCAATAACTTGTATTCGGGCAGCCGTCTGAAATGAATATCGCGCGCCAATCATGGGTTGAATCCAGTTTTAAGAACGACTCGTAACACCTGGAAACAAGGTTCACGCATTGGTAACCTGTTACAACAAAGTAATACTTCATTTCATCGGTTATTGATCATGAAGCAAAGAAAACAAACGCACCCCAGATAGTTTATTATCCAGGGTGCGCTTTTAATTTGATAGGATACTATCCGCTAATTACTCGTAGCTTCCAGAACCTGATTGAATGTCGTTATCAATATCAAACTCGTATTTGTAAACACCTGTGTTATCGTCTGAGGTGTATGCAAACGGAATTGCAATATCTACAGCCATTACGTATGATTCTGTAAGGTCCGATTCAGTACCAGCACCTAGTGTGGCGCTGTTGTCTGCGCAGGTTTTCTTGATTTTAAGACCAACCTGTTTGCCGTATTTAGGTTCCGCAAAGCTTGTCCAGATGTCAGTTCCGATATCTTTTCCATCCTTTTCGAGCTTGTTTATCCAGGTAAGGAACGAGAACATGCCAGGCTCAAACATGTATCCAGTCGCGTAGCGACCTTCATTGTTTTGAACACGGTTACTGTAATCAAATCCCATTCCTTGGAATTGGAAGCCCAAATTTGTTGCAGTACCCTGACCTTGGTTAAGCATAGCACTTGTCAACTCCATTAATCCAGAATCACCGACCCAACGAATGTTATCCATACTGATATCATTTTGGAATGCTTCTGCTTTTGCTTTGTTTGCCCACATTGCAGACCGATTGGTAGACATATCGTAGTTGCTGAGTGGTACTTGCGCAGCATCCATAAACCTAATGAATTTGTCTCCATTTCCAGCAGAGAAATTAGCATCAAGGGCGGCCACTACTGCTGCATCCCAACGGGTGTAAAGGGATCGAAGCCTCTCTTCAAAACGTTTTTGGAACAACTCCTCGTAGGAGTAGTCATTACCAGCTAGATCAAGGTGAGATATTGCGAACTCTTCAGTAATAGTTTGCCAAACGAGCGCTACGCGAGCTGTTGAACCCGCACCAGTTCCAGAGCACTTGCGAGCTGTTCCGTTTCCAAGCGGCTCTCGCTTGAATACGTCAATTTCAACCACATGCCCAGATGCCTTTTTAAGTTTTTCCAAGGTTGATTTAGGAAGTAGTTGACTTTCTTGTCTCAAAGCCGCTTCCAGGGCACCGTATGTTGATCCCCTGAGTTCAAACGACTGAAACATATCCTTTTTTTGCGCTTTATAAATCGCATTTTGTAAAAGGGTTGCTGAATATGAACTTGCCATTTTTTATTTTATTTTTTATTTGGATGCGCCTCAAGCCACTTACCATACAAGTCATTCGCTTCTTTACTTCCTGTTACTAATGTTTTCCCGCGTTCAGTTTGTCGGAAGTCATCCCACGTGTTGTATAGGCTCATGTCTGTGCCACCGTTATTCCCGGGTGTATCCGGGTTATCACCACGGCCCCCAGCGGGAACCACCTTATGTAAATTGAGGTTTTTTACTGCGAGTTCTTCAAGATGCTGCTCCAGCGTCTTGTGTGTGTAGTCCTCGTTCTTTAAAATTCCTCCTTTTGCATCGCGTAAGATTTCGTTGCCGTTTTCGTCTTCGTCAACGGTAACACCTGTTTGATCGTGTAGATACTTCAGGTAATTCAGTTGGCCCTGTACCTTGTCTTTTTCAACATTGATTCTGGGTTCATACTGTTTGATAGCGAAGCCCAACGTTTTATCGTTCAGCTTTTGCTTGTAACCCTTGAGGGCCTCGGTCTGAGCGGACTTTACTTTTTCGGAAAGCTCCCGAATAGTGCCCTGCATGGTTGTTTTTTCGGTCTCCCATTCCTCTTTTTTGCCGCCTCTCTTCTGGATTCGGTGATCAATAATCTTGCTGATAAGTTCCTCGGTGTTGTTGTAGTCCTTTTTATGTGTCAACGCCATCAAATCAGGATCATCACCTTTTATCCTGCTTTCCAGTGCACCAAGAATATCTCTTTGGTGATCCGGGTAAACATCCTGAGCAATAATCGGTTTAACGCGCTTCACGTGGGCGTTAAGCTCCGTATTGTAATCAGCGATTGTTTTGAATATTTTCAGCTCTTTGATAGAGTTGCTGATCTCGGTCACGCCTTCGTCTGTTTTCGCCTTTTCGGTTAGAACATCTGGCTCAATTTGTAACACTCCCGCTAAAAGGGGAACTAACTTTTCCATATTTATTTGTTTTGAAGTTTTTCAATCTTTTCTTCAATAGCTCGCTTCACTCCTGGAGTGGTGGCTTGCCCATGAGCTGTTTTGAGTTTTTCAAGGTCTTCCTGGTTAGCAACCCATTGGTGTTGTGCTGGTGCCTTTTCTGGAAATCCTTCAAGCTTTTTCTCTCCGACAGGAACCGGGTTTTTGCGGCTCTCTTTAGGTTTACCGGCATCAACCAAGACCCAGCGTTTTTTTTTAAACCTCCTGATAGCTGCGTACTCGGAATCGGTGAAATACTTGTATTTCTCAATCCTTTCACCCTTGTTATTCAATGCTTGCAGTTTTGGCATAACATTTAAGCGTTAACGGTCAGTTCTTCGATCCTTTTTACAGCGGCTTCCCTGATTGTTTTAAGGGTGTGGCCGGTCAATGGCTGAATCAGGTCAGCGTTTTCACATGCCTGGATATATTTCATCAACTCGTCTTTTGATTTGGTGCTGAAATCAGGGGGTGTTGTTTCTTCGGTGCTGTTTGGCTCGTCCACTTTTGGTTCATCAGCTTTTTTTAGTGGTTCGTTTACCTTGGCACGAGAAACCTTTGGTTCCTCAAAGATTACATACATGCCTTGCGGGCTGTTTTTCACAATAAATTCAGCGCTTTGCCGACTTCTTTTGAACGTCCTTACTACCTCCGTCCCCTTCATCTCCTTCACTTGGACTAGCTGGTTTGATCTGTTTTGCATATTCGATAAGTTTTGATTGGATTTGCTCTATTCGTTTTCCGTACTTTTCTGCTGCCATGAACATGTTAACGGGTCCGTGTTCGGTCTCAAACTTTTCAACTAGGTCGTTGAAATTCACTTTGACCAGAATCGTTGTCTCATCAACAAGCATGGTAAGCGCTAAAAGCTCGGTAGCAGTTTTGGTCACCAACGGTTCGGAATCAAGAAGCATTTGGGCGCGTTCTTCAGCCAAGGGGTCGTTTTCGTACTTCACATGGATGATCTCGCGAAGAATTTCCTTTAACTGCGCATCCGTGGCACCGGCTTTCTTTGCGAGTTCATAATCACCCCAAAGCTGAGCTTCTGATTTCAGGAAATAAGTACGCCCGTATTTGCGGTAACATCCATCGTAGTCGTCCTTAAAAAGGATTTCACCAAACCGATCAATGAAAAATGCCTCGAAATCCTCAGCGTTTTCACTGATTGGGGACAGAGTGTCTACAAGTGGCTGAAGGTCTAGCTCAGCTTTAGTGGCGGTTACCTGGGTTTGTGTATCCCTGGCAAGTATTCCGGTGACTCCTAAGCATGCGTATTCAATTGCATCATGCTCTTCCTTCATTTCCTCCCGTTGTTCTTTCAGTGACTCCAAGTCAGGGGTCACGTAAACCGCTGGGGGTTGGGCGGCAGGGAAACCTTTTTCCTCGTATTCCTCAGCCATTGGTAGGCTAATGCCTTGGGCAATGTCTGTTTTAAGAAATGAGGTCATTCCACGGCCTCGACACGTACCACATTCCACATGATTAAAGCAATCCTCGGTGTGGCCGTCTTTGCCTTCGATTCTTCGCTTTTCGGTCTTGGAGCCGTTACAGGTTGGGCAAGTGATAGGATAGGCTGCGAAAATTGGGTGCTGATGAAGCTTTACACATATCGCGTGGTCATCTGCTAAGGAAAGGTATGAATCCGCATTTGGTATTGCCACCGAAACCGGACTCATTCTTAAGCCTTCACATTTGACGTTTGCTCGCCTGTTCGAGGTCTGTTTGAAAGGAATTTCTTTGAACTTCATCTCAAATCGGTCCTCTACCTCGTTTCCGTTCTGGTCTACAATGGTGTTAATAATAATATCATCACCCTTTTTGTAATACACAACATCCTTTTCATCATCTATCACACGGAATCCCTCATACTTATCATTCCCTTTCACTATTTCCTTCTTGAGGATAATGTATTGAATGGTATTTCCTTTTATGTAATAGTCGTGAACCTCGTTAATCGGGTATAAAACCAAATACGGCTCTTCAACATTCTTATCCTTCAGCTCGTTGGCGGGTTTGAGTTCAACAGCGTGGAAACCGTTGAATTGCTCGTACAATGCCTGAAACCAAACAATTCTCATGTACTGAGACATTGAAAGGCCGTAGGAAACATTTTTAAGCGCTTCTTCGATTCGTTGCTTATTATCCTTTCCGGATTTGAACCTAAATTGGGTTACGCTGCCTTTTGCACGGAAAATCTTGAAGTGCTGCTTTTTGATGCCCTCGAATATCCTCGGTGTCTTGATTCTGCAATAGTGCTTCTTACGAGCAAGTGTTTTGTCGCTTTCAAATCCTTGGGCTACCTTCTCCATCCACCATGATTTATAGCCTTCGCCAGTGATGTGGAGAACTTGTTCCCGTTGCATCCTAGTGGCCTGCTGAATCTCATCAGCAGACCTAGGACGCTTAATTGCTTCTACTATTTGCTCGTAGGTTAACTTCACAGGATAGAACCGGATTCGTTAGAGCCTTCGATATTTCGCAGGAAAGAGAGTTGAGCCACAGGAACAGGCTCACAGATGTTGTTCCATGAGAGGGTAATGGGAGTACGGTTTGAAGTACCAATACCCATTTGCTGGTAAGTACCGGTTACAACCGAGATACCAGGGATACCTTCACCAGTCGTAGCGAATGCCCATAACCAGTTGTTGTTATCCAGGAACCAAAGGCGTACCTGATCCCAACAGTTGATCTTCCTCACCAGCGCAAAATCTTCCTGATTCAGGTATTTCATTGCTCCGGTGATGGACTGCGGGCGGTCGATGATTTCAGACCCGCCATAAGGAACATCATTACCTTCCTCAAGATTGGGATCCGCTGAAGGGCGCTCAGTTGAGGCCAGGTTGGGAATAACCACAATCCTGTCATCATCGTCAGCCGCTAACCTGGACTGCCAGTCTGCTTCTTCTTCGATGTCGTTATTAAGGGTTCCGTCAAAGTCGGCACCGGTTTGTTTTTGAAGAAAAAACTTGACAATCTGGTTACCGAACTTGGGCGCACCGCATTTTTCGTTGCTGATCGACTGTAGCGGGTTGTTACAGGGATCACAAACAAATTCAATAGCCATAATTTTTTAATGTTTGAATGATGCGGGAAAGCATTAGTTCAAACCAAAATTATGTACTGCACTTAGAAGGTTTTCTTTGACCTGGGTTTTGCTAAATTTCTTCCGGGTTTTGTTAGCATTGTTCCTTTATGAATAATGAAACAATCTGTTTGGATAATATCTGATTCTTGAAGTTTCTTGCATACCGTGATGTAATGGGGAAGCAATGTTTTATTATACTCAACCAGCAATGCCAGAGATTTTGAATATTGGTGTTCACCGGTGGATAATATATGTAGATGATAGATTTTCATCAGAAATGCTGAAGGCCTTTTTTAAGGAATGTTCTACGTGCGGCCATAACAAAACAATCTACCTCTTCATCATGTTTGGCGTTCGGAAAGGTTGCTAGGTGCTCTATAAAGTCTGTATTCCACCCACCTCGAACAAGATAAACCCTGCCAGCTTCAGCAAATGGAGCCACATCGTTTACCCTAGCCTCTTTATCTTTTGTTGGGTTGATATCTTCTTTTATACTTAAGGTGGTTTGTTTCTTCAAAGTTGATACCAAGTCTTTACCGGATGCTTTTGGCTCCACATAAATTAATGAAGCGGCTCCATAGCCATTGGCGTGAACAAATTCAGGAAGCTTTTTGAGCTGGGTAGGGAAATCATAATGCCCCTTTTGAAAGTTAGTTATGTATAGATTTCCAGAACTTGAAATGTAACTCATGTAACCTGAGGGGTCGTTCTTTTCGTCTTCAGTATAGGCGGTGTCAGCCACAAAATAAACTGTTGCTCTTGGGCAATGCGCTGGGTCAATAACCTTGAAATATGCCTTTTTAAGTAGTCCTCCTTCTGCTGGTGCGGGTATTTGATCATATTGACCAGCGAAATGATACGAACCCAGAATCATCTTCCTTTTACGTAATACTTCTCGATCTAGCCGAACATTATCCAAAAGTCCATCAACATAATTTTCGATAAGGCTCAACGGCCTTACTTTATCCGAGGCTTCAGCCGGTAAACAAATATGTTCGCATAATTCAGGCATTTCACTCAGAAGCATCCCTGTTGTATCCTCCTCATGTAGGCGCTGCATCACTAGGATTGTAGGGGTTACTTTACTGTTTTTCTTTCGACTTGGCAGCGTATGTTTCACGAAATCGTTTGCATTGGCCCTTTCTGCGTCTGAAGTAGATTCTTCAACATTTAAGGGATCATCTATAATGATGCAATCTGCGTGGTCACCTGTTATTGTTCCTCCGATTGAGGATATTATTCTAGCTCCTCCATCTACAAGCGCAACCGACTTTTTATTGTTCTGATCGGGTTTAAACTGAAGGTGAGGAAAGTATTGTTTGAACTTTTCACTGTTCATTACATCCCTTGAGCGCATGCCGTGGCGAATCGCTAATGGTTCGGAATAGGATAATGAAATTGATGTTATTGTTTTATCCCGAATCCATAACCAAACCGGAAAGAATTGGGAGACAATTGTTGATTTTGATGATCCTGGCGGTACGTTTATAATAAGGTACTCGTACGGAGTTTGTTCTCTTTTTATTATCCTTTCCCCATACTCCTGTAGCTTATTACACAGATACTCCAGATGCCAGTTCCATTCCACCTTTTCTCTTATTGTCAGGTGTATGAACTCTTTAAGAAAATAATAAAACTCTCGCCTACATAGTTCGGCTTTGATCTCATGTACAGGAACCAAGAGCTTTTTATCACTCATTATTCTCAGCAGCTTTCTTTAAAGTCTCGGTATCGAATTTTGATAAATCAACTACCTGCGCGGGTGGAAGGTCTTTGCCGTTTGTGGTTAAATCCACCTTTTCACCAAACTTGCGCGGGTTTAGCTTCGATGCTTGCCACCTTAAGGCATCAAATTTGAGCTTATCCCGCTGAACATGCACTTGCCCGTAAAAAGGCACCTCATCACCGCGCTCATCGAACGCAACTTGCGTAATTAGAGCAGCCACATACTCAGCCTTATTTTCGCGCGCGCGTATGTACATCTCGTCAAAAATCTTATGTACGTTCCTCCACTCGTAAATAGTTGAAGGGTGTGGAAAGCCTGGGTTTTTAGCACACACAACTTCTATCCCGTCTTTACAGGATGCGTATGCTTCGCAAATAGCCTTTGCAATGGTTTCGTTGTAGTGTGTCGGCCTTCCTAGTTTTGATACCTCTGGGTATTCCTGTTCCGGAATCTCTACTTTTGGTGGAGATTTTTTCTTTCCCTTCTGTTCTTTACTGTCTTCCATACCTTTATTTGGATAATGTTTTACTGATCGTATCTGTATTCTTTGAACCAAATGGTTAAAACCTCGCTGTGTAGGTTATACTCGTACCTTTCACATCCTGCATGTGGATACTTGATTTTGACTTTTTCTATATGCTCGTTGCGATGAAAGGCCTGGATGGATAATACCCACTTCTCTTTCCACTTGGTTAAAACGGTGCCATTATTATAATATTCATAGACCATATTGTAAGGTGTCTCAAAAGCCGTTGGATATGGGTTCCCGTTCTGCCAGACACTCGGCTTTTTGATTTCCTGGATTCCTGAAGACTTTCCTGCACCGGGGGCGTTATGATAATCTGTTGTTCTCATTTTTTTCAACGGTTGTTCAACACTTGTTAACGGTTGTTGGGTTTTGTTCAACGCCTGTTGACTTTTGTTGTGGTTTGTTATTCAAAAATAGATAACGCATTTTAATTTAGCTATTATCCTTTGTGCTCCTGCCAGGTTTTTACCTTACACATCTCCATAAGCTTTGGCAGAACTTCAGAACGTACGTGCATCGGTAATTGAGGTTCTTCAATGCTTGAATATCGTTTGGAGTACTTATCCCAGGATTTAATAAGCTGCCATTTCCTTTTGCCCTTCGGCTTAGTGTAAACAAAGTACCCCGTAAACACTGCTGTTAAATCTATAATTGTAAAACGCCAGATCTCCTTGGTTTCAGCTTCGTTTTTTTCAACCTGAATAGCTCCCATATTACTTAGTGTTTTTGCATTCATGTGGAACTGAGTTGATACCAAACGTTGATAGATTGAAGCAGGCAACGCAAAATGCCTTGGGATTCGCGTACATGCCCATTCCTTTTTTTCCCTCAAGCCTCTTCTGTGCCCAAGCGGACTTTTGTTGTGTGTAGCTCATTTTGTTATATTTATATTGTTTTATTATCCTTTTCTCTTTGGCACATGGTAGTTTTCGTTCAGCCACCATAACCAATTTTTTTCTGTATATCTTACTGCCCACCAGGTTTTATAAATGTCTACCCAACTTTCCTCCTTAACAACCGGTCGCAGGGTGGCCCATTCTATACATTCGGTATTGCCTTTTTTATCATGGTTATCCCAATATTTAAAATCCACCTCATAGCCCCGGACCTCGTAGAACGCGCCTATTGCTATACTGTTCAAATAGTTTAATATCGCGCTGATCAATGATAAAGAAGAGGGGTCAACTTTTACGGCCTCGGAACGAATGCGGTTGGCTTTATCCATATATTCAAGCCATTCACATCGTCTATTAAAGCAGCAGTCATTCTCCTTTGATTTGCATTCAGGCTCCTGCGGCACCGGCTCCCGGGTAACGTATACCTGGCCGTCCTCCTTCAGGAAGAGCCAGATTGATGGGGTTGTTTCTGTTTTCATTGTTTTGGTATTTTCATAAATGCAAGCCAAATTGTTTTGCCGTGCTTTCCGCTGGTGTGGCCAAAAAGCGGTTTATGATCAATTATTTCAAGCACATCAGTTAATTTGACCTGTGCCTCATTCCATTTAAAAATCAGTGTTCCGTAAGGCTTTAAAACGCGAATACACTCGTTAACACCCTGCCTTATATCTTCTCTCCAAGTGGGCAATAACACACCATACTTTTGCGCCATCCACGTTTTTTCACCGAGCTTTTTCATGTGTGGCGGGTCCAAAACGACCATCCTAAAGGACTCATCCGCAAAAGGCAATTCCCTAAAGTCTGCCAGCAAATCGGGTTTAATTCTCAGTGGACGCTCATCACAAAGAACTGTGTCAACCTCGCGTATATCCGAAAAAACAGCCAGCGGGTTCTCTTTATCAAACCACATCATGCGGGACCCGCAACAGGCATCAAGTATTAATTTTCCTTCTGTTTGAGCTAAAGGGGTTGTTTCGTTGGTCATGGTATTAGCATTTTAATGCCCATTATGCAATATCCTTTTTCAAGGCCGAAATTGGCTTTCATTGGTTCATGGTTCAACACGTAAGTGACTTTAACCACCAGTTCATTTCCTGTATACCTACCTATTATGT
>ENA-UOUW01000016-UOUW01000016.1-bioreactor-metagenome-genome-assembly--contig:-NODE-16-length-41096-cov-12.932141_pt1 | contig 41096 bp, 62 predicted proteins | sample MGYA00238153_ERZ761573 | MGnify/ENA primary metagenome ERZ761573 (study PRJEB28894, sample SAMN06264780) | bioreactor metagenome | isolation source: Switchgrass | place: USA:Austin, Texas | collected... | reverse complement strand
TCCCCGAAGGGTTCCAGCATGGGTTGGGTCTGGCCTTCCCGGAAGGGTTCCGGGTTGGGTTCTTCGGTGGAGTTCGCACCCGCCTGGGAAGGGATCGGCGGATCCTTCTTCAGGTCGTCGATCATGGCCTGAATGACGCCTTTCGACCCGGCAGGCGTCGTGCCCGCGTGCTCGGATTCGATCCGCTCAAGCTCGGTCAAGATCTCCGCGCGAACCCGAAGCGACGATGTGGAGGCGAGCTGTCGCTGCGCGGACCGCATGAGGTTCGGCTGCCTGTACACCTCGTCGTTGCGGATGAAGGACCGGATCAGGAGCTCTTCGTACTCCCAGTCGACGATGAAGTACCGGTCGTCGGCGAGCTCCTCGATGATCTCGATCAACTCGTCGAGGGGGAGCCCAAACAGCTTGGACCACTTGGTCGGGGTCAGAGCGACCACGCCCGTGTACTGGACTTCGCCCTGGTCGAGGACCATCTTGTAGACGGCCTTGTGAGCGAAGGGAAGCTTCAGCCAATCTGAGCCCGGTCTCCATGCGCTGGTGCGGAACCTGGATTCAGTGCGCGCCATAACCTGCCCCCGTCGTAGTCGTTAATGAAGCCGCCGAGCTGTTGCGGTCCCGGGCGTTCCCGCGGCGCCCGGGTGAACGGCAGCTCCCCAGGCCGGAACAGGCCACCACCGGGTGCGGTCCAGAACTTGTTCGGCTCCGGTCGGATGTCTGGGTGGCGTCGGCACATCCAGATCCCCTCAAGGTCCATGAACCCGTAGTGGAGGCAGTGCGGGCAGCGGGTGATCACGATGTCTTGCTCGTCGGTGACGTCGGCCCAGATCATGGTTTCGCCGGCGCCGCCCCATCCGGGCTGTGGCGGGCGGAGGATGACGACAAGGTCGGCGTCCCAGTCGAAGGCGTCGCCGGGGAGCGTGGCCTGGAGGATGCTGGGTTTGTCGATGCGTTCGTTGTGGGGGCCCTTGACCTCGCACCACACTTTTTGGGTGGGTAGGTAGAAGTCGGGCCGGTACCACTGGCCGTCGTCGAGCTCGACGCCGACGGGCTCGTACTGCCACACCCATCCGAGGGCGTCGAAGGTGCACGCCCAGTCGGCTTCGAGAGTCGAGGCGAAGCGGATGCCACGGTAGGTGGCGGGGATGGCCTTGATGCTCATGGCTCCTCCGTCCGGATTTCGATCCCGAGGACGCCGAGCGGGTGGACCTTCGGGTCGACGGGTGAACCGTTTCGCATGGTCACGGCGGTGACGTGCTTGTCGGAGTCGTCGGTAAGGACGCCGGCGTCCACGAGTCCGTCGATGACGGCTTTGACGGTGAGGATGCGGTTGTGGGCGTCGGCGCGGCGGGTGATGGTGCGGTGGACCCACCCGGTGATGGTCACGGGCTCGGTGATGTGCGGGAGTTTCGCGGCCTTCGCGTGCACGGCCGCGGCTTCACGCCAGACCTTCACCAGGCGGGCTTTGGACGCCCAGTGGGATCGGTCGTTCGCGGAGACCCACTGGGTGGGTGCGGGGATCTCTAGGCGGTACTCAGCCATGCTGGTCTCCGTCCACTACGGCGGCCCACAGCTCGTACATGCCAAGCGCCGTCTGGAGGCGGGAGGCGAGAGTGACCTCGGCAGGGTTGGCGTCAGCGGCTACCGCGGTCGTCGCCACGATGTCCCACAAGCCGCGGCCGATCCGCTCGACCATCCGCTCCAGATCCTCGACATCCAGCTGCAGGGACGCGATCTCCCCGTCCTGACGTCGCAAGCGACTCCGCTGCGCGTCCATGATGTCCTTCGCGGACTTCGGGTAGGAGTACATAACGCCGCCACCGCCTTCCGTCGAGCTGCCGCCCAACCGTTCCGGCACACACGGCACACCCGCGTCCCCGTCGTCGGCACCACATACGTCGTCTCCGGCGTGTACTCGTGGCCCGCCTTGCACCGCGGCGACAACGGACGGCCAGGGCCGCGACCACTCCGGTCCTTCCGCTTCCGAACCTTGTTGCACGTCCGGCACATGTACGACCCGTCAGGGCGGACGTACACGTTCGCGCCCGAGAACCGGTGCCCGTTCTTGCAGTGCGTCTTCCGCTGCCGCACCCGCGGCCGTTCACGGTTCTCGGCACGGATGATGTCTGCGCGCTCTTCCTCGGTGGTGCCGCCCCAGATGCCGAGGGCCCGCGACGACAGCGCGTACTCCAGGCACGCGGCTTTCACCGGACACGTGGAGCACATGAGCTTCGCCATCTCGATCCTGGAAGGCGTCTCCGAGAACCACAGGTCCGTGTCACGGCCCTTGCAGAACGCGTCGTCATCCCAGTGGGTCATGAGGTCACCTCCGCAGGCTCGTTCAGGTACTGGCCCTCGTTGTCCAGCCACTTCGTCTCGCCCGCGAGGTTGGTGATCGGCACTTCCAGCGGGTGCCGGCCGGAGGACCGCGGCACGATGAACCCCGACTCCGCGGCAGCACGCGGGTTCGCATGGGCCCAGCGGTGATCCTCGGGGCACAGCCACACCAGGTTCGCGACGTCGTGCCGGTCCGGGAGGCGACTGCCGCCGAGCCCTTTCGGGCGCCGGTGGTGATGGTGGCCGGACAGGGTGGGTTTCAGGCAGCGTTCGCAGCGGCCGAACGCCCGGCCCTGGACGAGCTGCCGGTTGGGGCGCGGGATCTGGTCGGCCATCACCGTTCCCCCGTCCCGGCCATGGAGTACGCCTGCTGCACCGACCGAGCAAGCGTCTGGACGACCGAGGCTTGGTCTCGGACGACCCTGAGGTGGTCCTCAGCGGCCTTGCGAACGACCTCGGCGATCTCGTACTCCTGCTTCTTCACAGCGGCCCTCTCGGCCACCCAGGCGTCCCGCTCGGCGGTGGTCATGCCCCCGCGCTCCACACGGGGGCGGTTGGGGTCGAGGAGGGCGGCGCGGTGCTCGGCCTCGTAGGCGTGCTTGGCGTGGACCTCGGCGTCACGCGCCTCGGCCAGACCCTTGTAGGCGGCCGCGAGGTTGTTCACGAGGTCGCGGAGCTTCCGCTCGATGTCGACCGGCGACAGCGGCTCGTAGGTGTTAGGCATTGCCGTCCTCCAGATCCGGTTCCGGGCCTTCGGGAACGGGCTTTCGCTGCGCGGTTCGCTTCGGGGCGTTGGCCGCGGCCTCCCCGAGGCGTTTGAGCATGACTCCTAGCGGCTCGGGCTGGCCGTCCTCGTTCAACACCTCGTCGTCCAGGACGCCGGCCTGCTTTCCGAGGTTGTAGGAGACGAGGAGCTTGTCCCGGCTGGACCGGTTCGCGAGCGACTTCTTCGCCAGTTCCGCGGCAGTCCACGGCTCGGACCGCTGGTAGTTCTCCGCGGTCGGGTCCTTCTCGCCGGTGGGGATGCGCAGCATCTGCAACAGCGCGATCCGGTAGGCGACACTCATGGCCTTCGGGGTCGACTTGTCGCCGGAGTCCATCGCCTCCCCTGGAACCTGGGTCTCGATGTAGTCCCCGCGGGGTCCGTACAGGCGGTACTTGACCATGACCTGAGCGATGCGGGTCGGAGTGCGGTTCTTGCCGACCTCGGTGGACTCGTAGACCACCGCCTCCGCGTAGGGGACCGGGCCGATGACGCCGTGTTTGGTGAGAGCGTCATCGGCGGCGATGGTCACGTCGTCGACGCCGCGGTACATGAAGCCCTGCTGCTGGTGCTTGGTCTTCTTCGCGACCGGCTCGACGTCTTCCATGACGCGGCCGAGCAGTTCGAAGATCGTCGGGAGTTCGCTCATCAGATGTCCTTTCTGGGCGCTGATGCGGGATCGCCAAGCCACGGCTTCATGGCGTCGCCGATCCGCTTCGACAGCCACAGCAGGTGGAGGAACACCTTGTACGGGCCGTCCTCCGAGGTGTCCAGGGGCCGCACGAAGTAGCCATCAGCGGTTACGTGCACGACATAGGCGGCGTTGATCCCGAGCGCCCCCATGGGCTGCTCGCGGTCCTGCTCGTCCAGGTACACCTCGGCGTGCCGGTAGGCCGCGCACTGGATCGACGTCTCCGGGTACACACCCTTCGAGGTCTTCAGGTCCATCACCGCCCGCTCCCCGTTCGGGAGGTCCGCGACAAGGTCGAGCTGGCCCGCGTAGCCCCAGCGGAGGTTCGCCACGGTCGCCTCGACCAGGACCGGTTTCGGCTGCCAGTCGTCGAGGAACCGCACGTAGGAGTCGACGTAGCCGGCCAACTCGTGAGGGACCTCGACCTCCTCGCCCTTGACCAGCCTCTCGGCGAGCGCGTGCACTTCAGTCCCGCGGTTGGCGGCGGAGTCCCGCTCCCGCCAGGGCGTGTCCTTCAGCTCGGCGACCATCGTGTCTCGCGGGGCGGCTCGCAGGGCCTCAACCTCGATGGGGTTGTCCGCGACGAACTCGGCGACGGACTTGGCCGCCCAGTAGGTGAGGGCAGGCTTGGGGATGGTGTCGCCCATGACCTTGGTGACGGACGGGAGCTTGTTCCCGTTGTACGTGTACCAGTGGTAGGGCTTGCCGTTGCGGGAGACGCGGTCGTGCCGTTTGAGGCCGCTCATCGTTCCTCCGTCCAGTCGTTGACGAGGTCGTACAGGGTGCGGTCGGTGATCTCGTGCCCTTGGCCGTGGAGGTCGTGGGCGAGGTCGGTGATGCGGTCGATCGCGTCCTGGGTGAGGTCGGGTTCGTGGTCGAGGAGCATGGGTGTGAGGAGGTCGCGGGCGAGCATCCGCCATCCGTCGCGGTCGTCTTCGGCGGTGGTGGCTCGCTCCTCCGCGCGGCGAGCCGTCCTTTCCGCGTCGTGTTGTGCGTCCTCGGCCTGCTGCTGTTTGGCTCGGGCGTCGGCGAGTTCCACGCGGAGGTCGTGGTTGACTGCCCACCCGGGGCGGATGTCGGTGCTCACGACGTACCGCCTTCTGCGGCGCACTCGTCGCACGGGGACTCGTAGGCCACGTACACGGGCGGCTCCGGTTCGGGGCAGGGGTCGATCCGGTCGAGGGCGATCCCGCCCGCCTCACGGCCAACCCGCACCACCGGGACCTCGCCCTGGACCCACGCGGCCGAGGTGGTGGCTCCGAGCTGACCGGCCCCGTAGAGGGAGCCCGGCCAGTACCGGACCGGCGTGCCGACAGGGAAGTCGGCGTTCCAGGCGTCCACGACATCCTGAGCAGTCGGAGTCATCGCGACTCACCTGCCTCAGCTCGGGCCGCTTCCCAGCCGCTCCGGTAGCAGATCTTCTTGCGGTAGGCGCCAACCCAGCCATACTCGTTGCCGCGGTGGTGCCAGAGGGTGCCGTCCCGCTTGACCGCGACGGTCTTGCCGCAGGCGCCGCACGTCACGGTGGGTCGTCCAGTCGGGGTCATCGCATCCACCCCAGCCAGTCGAGGCCCTGCGCAAGCAGGACACCCAGGGCCACGCCAGCAGCGAGGACGAGGACCGTGCGGCCGGTCTTCCGCGTCCTGTACGTCCCCATCAGGACTCACCCGCCTCGGTGGTCCACATGCCCGAGATCGCATCCTCGGTCAGGACGTTGCGAATGGTGCGGATGTCCTCCACCAGGGCGGAGAGCATCAGCGTCCACCGCCCGTCCAGGTCGACGTGGAAGTCAACGCGCGGGTCCCGCCTGGTCTTGGTCGCGACGCCCAGCCCCTCCAGCACGTTCTGCATGTTGTTGGGCCAACTGACTTGGTGGGCCTGTATACGCTCGATGTGCCCGGTCTTCCAAGTGATCTCGAAGGTCTGGATGGGTCCGTGGTCGAAGTTGGTCATTGATGCCTCCTTGAGGTGTGCCGGGCCGCGAGCAGCAGCGGCCCGGCGATGGTGGTCAGGTCTGGGGTCGCTCGCGCAGCACAGCGAGGACCGGAATCATGAACTCGGGATCGGCCGCGAGACGCGACTCGATCTCCCGCCAGAGACGGGACGCAGGCGGCGACAACGGCGCAGGAGGCAACAGCCCCAACAGCACCGACCGCGCCTCCTCGAAGTGGGCCGCGACAGGATCGGGCTCGCGGGTGTCGAACAGGACCGGCTCGTCCGGCTCCTGATCACGGAAGAAGTCCCAGAAACTCACTGGTCCGCCTCCTCGTCCACACCGACCTGGTGGCCCAGTCCATGCACAACAGCGGCAGCCAAGCCGACGAACGCCGTCAGCGCGAAACAGGCAATGAACAGCACCCAGGGATTCATCGCTGGTCACCGTCCCCGTCATAGGGCTGGAACGGCGTCCCCTCGTGGTGGTCCTGAATCCAGCCCGCCAGACGCTGCGAACGGCGACGCTCCGCTTTGATCTCCGACCGCTCGATGAGGCCGACGACGGCGAGGACCACCGCGGCGGCGACAGCGACGAACACCGTCACCGTCTGCCACGCGTTCAGGTCCAGCGAGAGTGCGAAGAACGCGTCCGCGAGGACTGCGGCACCAACCAAGGAGCGCTTCACGACGCACCCCCGACCAGGATCGGGATCGTGTCCCCCACGACCTCACCCGACAACACCGCGGGGATGCTGTGGCGAGCCACATGCGCACGAGCACGCTCACGAACCGCCCTGCGGGCCGACACCGGCCGCGGCAGACGCAGGCCATCCGCGACCACCACAGCCACGACCGCCAACACCACCAGGGCAGGACCCGCGAGAATCGCGGCAGTCACCATCAGCGCGGGGCTCATCGCGCACCGCCCTTAACGGAGTAGCCCGCAGACCCGAGCGCCGCATCGTGGTCCAGCACTCCGGGAGTCGAGCCAGGAAGCTCGGAACTCACCCGGTTGCCGTCCGCGTCAGCACCGAAGATGTACGTCTCAGGACGCCCGTGGTCCACCGCCGACACCGTGACGTACAGGTAGCCGTTCAGCGGCTCAGAGAGCCGGTAGAGGCGGACGTCCCCGAACTCGGTGTCCAACTGGCTCATCAAGGTTGCGGTCTTGCCGCGGACCTCAGCGTCGAACCCGTAGTCACGGTCGCCAACCGCCTCATCCCACACGCCCAGCAGCGTGTCCGCCTGATCCGTCTCGCGCGCGAACTGCGCCTCCGCAAGCGGGGCCCGCAACACCTCAGCGATCGACACCAGCCGATCCAGCGCATGCACCGCATGCGTCAGATGCCGGTACGCGTCCGCGTCCGGCTCCTCCGCAGCCAGCCACGCCTGCCGATGCCGAGCCGCAGACTCCAGGGCGTCGAACGCGTCCTGCGGCGTGTGCTCGTGACGGCTCATGACCACCGCCCGATGACGATCTCGCCGCACGTCCCGCGCGGCTCGTCGTAGTGGTGGAGCACCAGGTTCGAGTCCGCGTTCCAATACGCACGCAGCACCTCGAAGTAGTGGACCTCGCAGACCCGACGGCCACCGATGTCGTGCATCGCGCCCGCCTCGCAGTCCAGTGCGTCAACCCGGTCGACCTCCGCACGCGGACCCTGGACGGGCAGCGCCGGGGCGTCGGGGGTGTCGTGGTGCATCACAGCGGCCATCAGGACTCACCGTCCTTCGCGAGCGGTTCGTACTTGACCGGGAGGTCCTTCACGGCGGCCTTCGCCAGACCAGGCAGGAGCAACTGCTCGTCGGAGAGCGTGAGGCTCGCCTTGACCCAGCCGCTCACGAACGCCGCCCGGTCCATCACCAACCGACGGGCCTTCTCCCAGTCGTCCAGGGTCGCGGAATCGGGGACGTCGAGCGCCTCCACGATCTCCGCCAGGAACGCGCGCACCTCCTCGACATGGATGCCACCGGCAACGGCGGCCTCCTGGACTTGCCGGGGGCGGTCGTGGGAGACGCCGCGGACTGCGGCCTGACGGTGCAGGGCCCGCTCCTGGTAGTGCTCCGGGGAGCACGTCCCGCGGTACCTGGCAGGCGACTCGCAGTCGGGGATCTCACAGACCGGCCGCGGTTGCTTCGCCGCCCCGGTCTCGGTAGCCTTTGCTTCGTTCTTCACGACGTGTCCTTTCAGAGGTTTTCGTCTGTCGTGGAGACCCGCCCTCGACCTCTTCCCAGGTCGGGGGCATCTCTCTATCTGTCGGGGGCTGGGAGGGAGTCGAACCCTCCGGTTGCCTTGCCATCTCGGCCCAGCCCTTGCGGCCTCTCCACCCCCGCGAGCGGAGAGACCCTCCCGCCGTTGGTGCGGTCCCGTGGATGGGCGGCGGAAGTATGTGGCATGTGTTCATGTGCGGTGGAGTTGTGAATTTGTGCCCGCTTGTGGCGGGGGCTTAAGAGCCGGGCCCCGCACCCCTCAGACGAGGCCCGGCAGTGGGGCGAGTCAGGTGACCGACTCAAGCCCCGATCCCAGGCCTCGCACCCCTCGAACGCGGCGCTGGGACGTCTGTGTAGTTGGGTTTCGGCCTCGGCCGAGGCCGAGGGCTCGTGCCTGCGGGTCCTGATGGGCCGGTACCGGGTCGGCCCCCTGGACGCGTCGTCACGCGGCCCGCAGGGATCGGTGTCGGTGCTCGTCGAGCGAGGCGACCTCGGTGGCTGCCTGGACGGTGGTCCGGTCCAGGTACTCGGCGATCGCGTCCTCGGGGACCCGCTTCGTCCGGCCGAAGCAGTTGTGCCGGAGCTTGGGGTTCTTGCCCTTGCAGAGGTTTTCGACGAAGTCGACGGAGACACCGAGCTGGTCGGCGACCTCGGCGAGGGTCCAGAACCTGGGGATGTCGGTCATCGCGTTTTCTCCACTTCGGTGAAGAGCACTTCCACCGTGACGCCGAGGACCTTCGCGATCCGGAGCATCACGGCTCCAGTGGGGTTGCAGGTCTGGTCGCGCAGCCGCGAGACCGTGGACCGGTGGCATCCGATGAGTCGTGCGCATGATTCGTCTGACACGCAGTCCTGTGCACGCATGAGCGCGTCGAAGAGCGGGACGTTCATGGCGACGTCCTGCGGCTTCAGGGTTTCCGTGTGCATGGCTTGAGCGTACACCTGCTTGTGCATGCATGCACAGTCAGCCGAAAGTATGATTCCTACCTGGGATGATGTTGGTATGGTGTGTGCATGGATGCACAATACGGCTCGACTTTAAACCGCCGGACCGGATCACGACCCGGCACCGATCACCAGCGAAAACGTCCACCGAACAGGCCCACATCCGAGCGGTTCAGATCCGCTATGATCGTGCACGTGAGCACGAACCGGGAGACGCAGAGCTTCGCCGAGTACATCGACGATCTCCTCACCGGTCTCGGCGAAAACAACTCGACGGCCGCCAAGAAGTCCGGGGTAAGCGTCAGCAACATCAGCAACTGGCGTCGCGGGGCCACCAAGCCCGGCATCGACAACGTTCGGCAGTTCGCCGACGGCATGGGGATTCCGCGCACCACGGTCATGATCAAGGCCGGACTCCTGGAGCCCGCCGACCTTGATATCGATCCGCTCTACCTCGAACTCGCCGCACTCGACACGCTCGCGCAGAGCGTCGACCAGGGCGCACTCCGCAAGCTCCGCAACCACATCGGTCTACTCATTGCGGGAACTCGACGTGAGCTTGAAGCCCTGCTGGCGGGCCGGGATGCCGCACGACGGAAACGTGAGGCGTCCTGAAATTCATCCGAACGGATGAACCCTCACGGACACCATCCGCGCACTGTCTGTGACAACATGAATCTCTGACGCTGGGCCTGCAAACCCTCAGAACCCCCACCAGGGGCATGCCTACTGGAGCGTCATCATGCGTGCCATCGCAGCCGTCACCGCCGCCGCCATCGCAGGCGGGACCCTCACCATCGCCTACATCGCAGTGGAAGTCACCGCCGCGACCGTCAGCGTGTCCATCCCCGACGGCATCCGCACCCTCGCCGCCACCATCATCGGCCTGACCATCCTCGGGCCCCTCGGACTCGCGATCCTCTGCCGCCAAGGCCGAATCCTCGAATCACTGGAAATCATCCACGAGTTCATGGCGACCAGCGACCAGGCCCAAGCCGTCCGCGACTACAACGCCATCCGCCGCCAGCTCGGCGGCGAGCAGGGCGGCAGCGTCACCCACATCCACCCCAAGGAGTAGCCATGGAAGACGAAGATCGCCGCCCCAAGACCCATATGTGGCAAGGGAAAGACGACGACGGGAACCCGGGGAACTGGCATGCGTTCGTGTATGTCGGCCGGAAGCCCGACGGATCCGCCGACCGCCGACACCGTGAAGCCCCCACCGAAGCCGACCTCATCCCCAAAGTCCTCGAACTCGAAGACCTCGTCGCCGCCAACAACGTCCCGAAACCCGGCCGGTCGAAGACGTTCGAAGCATGGCTGGACTACTGGCTCAGCACCATCGCGCCACTGCAAGTACGCCGCAAGACCCTCGACTCGTACCGGTCCCACGCGAAGAACTACCTGAAACCCCGCCTCGGGCGCTGGCGCCTGTCTGAGCTGAACAAGAGGCACTTCACGCAGATGTACCTCGATCTGCAACTGGAAGGACAGGTCGAGGCGTCGACCATCCACTCCATCCACCGGGTCGCCAGCACCGCACTGTCCCGTGCGATCGACTTCGACGAACCCGGCATCCACGCCAACCCGGCAGCCGCGGCGCGCAAGTCCCTGCCTGAGATCGTCGACTCCGAAGTGATCCCCTTGGACGCGGACGAGGTCGCGAAGATCGTCCGCACCGTGGCCGACCACAGGAACCATGCCCGGTGGTGGCTGGCCTTCTTGGGGCCCCGCCAGGGGGAAGTGCTTGGAATGAAATGGTCCGACGTCGACTGGGGCAGCGGCATCATCCGCATCCGCCGCCAGTTGCAGCGCCACGTCTACGAGCACGGCTGCCCCGATCCCGCGAAGTGCGCGCAGCAGCACTGCACCACAGGATCAGGATGCGACCCGTCGTGCGAGCGGCGGAAGTGGATCCATGGATGCGCCGACGCCGGCGCGTGCGCCCAGCGGCAATGCGGAGCGCGGCAACGCGCGACCCCGTGCCCGTCATCCTGCACGGGCCATGCAGTGTCGTGCCCGGAACGGGAGCGCGGCGAATGCCGTACGCAGTCGCACCGGACCTCCTGCCCGACCGGGTGCACCGGGCATGCACGGCACTGCCCGCAACGCCGTGGCGGGCTCGTGTTCGCCGAGGCCGCCACGGAGCCGGAGGCGGACAGGAAGCGGAAGCGGCGTCGGAAGAGCCAGCGCGACCTGCGCCCGAAGTCCGCGGCGGGGCTGCGCCGGATGCCGCTGCCGCGGATCGTCCAGGACGAGCTCAGAGTGCACCAGGCGCGGCAGGAGATGGAGCGCGCGGAGGCGGGGCCGCTGTGGGACGACACCGGGCTGATCTTCACCACTGAGCTCGGGGCACCCATCGACCCGTCGCGGGACTGGGAAGCGTGGGACCGAATACTGGAGGAGGCGGACGTCGACTACATCCACCTCCATGGCGCCCGGCATTCCGCGGCCACGTTCCTCGGGAGCTTGGGGGTGGATCCGGTGATCCGGATGGCGATGCTGGGGTGGGCGTCGCCGGAGATGGCGAAGCGGTACCAGCATGTGCCGGACAAGGATCTGATGGACGCGGCGGACCGTCTCGGCGCTGCGGCGTTCCGGGGGCTTGCTACGGAGCCTGCTACGGGGTCCGATCCGGGTGTCTGACGAGCGTCCTCAGGGCAAGGAAAAAGGCCCTGTCACCAGGGCCTTTCCTGAGCCGCCTGTCGGAATCGAACCGACGACCTATTCATTACGAGGAAGGCAAGGCGATCCGATGGAGCCGATGGCCCCGATGGAGCCGCCAATGACCTGCACTGGGATCTCCCCCATCGGTTCCATCGGACCCATCGGGCGGGTCGGTTCCGGTCGGGACTGCTACGGGCGCCGCTACGGAGATCAGTCCAAATTGGCACTACTGGACGGACTAGATGTCTGGCGAAGGGTCGCCTAACTAGAGCAAGATGATGGGGCTCCCCGCTGACGCTAGGGCCTGCAAGTCCGGTCGGCGGGGAGCCCCATTCCCTCCCCTAGCTCTACCCGAGGACCCGCCGGGGAGTGACGGACTGCCGGACTACCGAGTGTCGCACATTTGACACGCACCGGTCCAGACCTCGGTTGCGCACGTTGCACAGCGTCTGTAGTGCTGGTTTACATGATGGACCGAAACACCTGTTCGACTGATCTGCAGTCATCCGATCGTCCGATCCCCGAACGTGCGAGGGCCCGGCCGCGCGGGTAGATTGCGCGACCGGGCCAGACCCGTGCCTCACGGGCCCTCCACAACGTGGAGTCTTCGAGGGGACTCATGATGTCTAACGAATACGAGTAGGGGGAGGGTTGCGCCCCGGCCTCCACCAAGGCCGGGGCGGCGCCGCCTGGGGACGGCGCAGGGGTCAGCTCCGGGACCAATACCTCGCACCCACCCGGGCGCGGCCACGGGCAGGTGGACGGTTCAGGCGCGCCTGCTGGCGACGAAACGCGGCCAGGACATCATCAGCCCACAGGTAGATCTCGCACATGCCCGCGGCGATGTGGCCGTGGCCGTCTCTCGCGCACTGCTTGCACCACCATCCGCCCTCGGCGAGGTCGTGGAGGCGCTGTGCCCGAGCCGCCCTCTCTGCAGTCGCGGGGAGGATGACGGTCATACGATCCCCAGGGCCCGTTTGAGCGCAGCCCGGTCGATGCCGTGCGCTTCGGGCTGCCCGAACACCAGCGCCGCCGTCCCGCCGGTCTCGACAGTTGCAACAAGGTCGAGGCCCCGGTACACCCAGGTGAGGGCCGTCCCGGACGAAGCGTCCTGATGTGTCTGCGTGGTCAGCGTCTTCCTGCCGACCGTGATCGTCCCGGTGGTCATCGCCGGTTCCGCATCGCGTAGTGAATCTGGGGGTCGATGACGTCGATCTGGTACCGGCCGAGCGTGGCTCGCCCGGCGCCGTTCCAGTCCACGGCGTACTGGTCCCGGGCGGTATCGAACTTGACGTCTCCGAATGATTCCCGCCTGCCGGTGTCGGAGTTGAACCAGAGCTCGGCGGTGTCGCCGACGGGCTCCAGGGTGATGACGCCCATCCAGACGCGCCAAGATCCGATCGTGGCTTGCTCCGGCGGTGGTTCGGTCTCTACGCTGTGCATGTCGATCAGAGCTCTCATCTCTGGTTGACGCGGGGCCCCTGCCAGTTCAGACCTGGCAGGGGCCTTCTTACTCCGGGCCGTCGCGGATGCGTGGAGCCCGGGTGACCAGCAGAACCGGTCACATATCGACGGTAAGGGACCTGATGTAGCGGAGGGAACAGAAATGCTGACCTGAAAAATGCAGGCGATATTTTGCAGGACGGCAGATTAGGGTCCATACTGTGACCATGAGCGCACAGTTCGGGACCCCGACCCTCGCCAAGGTGGCCCTCGGAAAGCTGATCCTCAGCATCCGCGAAGCCGCGGGCCTTACCCCCACCGAGGTCGCCGACGTCCTCGGCATCTACCCCGAAACACTGAGGCGGTGGGAGAGAGGACTGATCGCCCCGGCAGCGATCAAGCTGGAGGCACTCGCCAAAGCGATCCGGGCGACCCCCGAGCAGCTCGGCCGCATGAACTCCCTCTCCCTGGCGGCGAGGCAGCGCGGCATGCTGGAGGGCAACAACGTGCCTCCGAGCGGGCGGGTGTTCTACGAATCCGAGGCCACCGCCAGCCTCATCCAGTCGATTGGTCTGGAGTTCTTCCCCGGGCTGCTTCAGACGCAGGCATACCAGCGGGCCGCCCAGGATGCGCAGCTGCCGATCCCGGACGACCGGGCCGCAGAGCTCAGGCAGTTGCGGGAGCGGCGCCAGACCATCACGTTCTCCCGGTCGCCGCTCCCGCAGATGCAGTTCCTCGTCGGACCCGCTGCGCTCCTCTACCTGGACAAGTACCCCCAGATTCGAGGCGAGCAGATCAACAGGCTGCTGGAGGTTGACGCCATGCCCGGATGCGAGGTCCGCGTGGTTCAGGGGTTCCACGCGGCGATGCTGGGTTCGTTCACCATCCTGTCCCTGCCGGAAACGCGACCGCTCGTGTACGTCGAGGCGATCGATGGAGGCCGTTACGTTGAGGGGGCAGTAGTGTCTGAGTTCGAGGCGACCTTCCAGGCCGTCCGGCAGAACCAGTCAGTACCGATACAGGAGGTTGTGGGATGACATCCCCATGGCGCAAGGCCCGTCGCTCGAACGACCAGGGTGCGAACTGCGTCGAGGCCCGTTCGAATGAGGGTGCGTTCGAGGTCCGTGACTCGAAGCTGGGCGATGCGTCGCCGATCTTCGGTATCAAGCCTGCGGACTTCGAGAGTTTGCTGCGCGCCGCCCGCTAGTCTTCCGGCGGCCCCGGCAGGACTAGTAGAGCGACGGCAACACCACGCATCCGGAATCAACCATAGCGGTCCGTCCCGACGAAAAGGGGCGGGCCGCGTTACTGTCTGTCGCTTCGTCCGGGAACGGCCGGGCCGCGGTCAGGTGGCCCGGCCGTCCCCCGTGCCTCGACCGTACACCTGTGCGAAACTGGCCGCATGGGAACCCACTACACGTGCCGCCGCGTCCACCTCGACCAGCTCATCGACAGCCACGACCGTGAAGTCGCGGCCTGGGCGGCGGAATACACCGGCCAGTTCACGATGAGGAAGGTCAAGATCGTCGAGGTCACCCGGTACGTCGTCGTGACCCTCGACCAGTACGACCCGGCCCAGTACGACCCCTACGACACCGAGGCCGAGGCGATCGAGGCCGCTCGCGAAGTCATGACCGATCCGGACTCCCGCGGGATCTTCCGGACGTGGGTCGTGGACGAGGGGCAGTCGATGCAGCCGCCGATCATCGGCCCCTGGACGCCGCCGACCAGGGACTAGGCGGGTCGCCTGCCGCGCTTCCGTTGGGGGACGCCGCCTTCGCGTTCAATGATGCGGATGCGGTCGCGGCTGAGCCCGGTGGCCTCGATGATGACGGGCTGGGGCATGTCTTCGAGCGCCGCCGCGATGATCGCCTGGTCGCGTACGCGGATGGCTGCCGTGGCTGCCTGCTGGGCTTGTTCGGCGGCGATGGAGAGGCGTGTGAGTTCGTCTGGGTCCATGCGCCAAGTATATTGCCGTCACCGGTCGTCAATATCATCCGTTCGGAGGATGTTAATTGCCTTCCTAGGTAGGCATAATAAATGCATACCCGAGAGGAGCCCCCAATGACCAGCATCGACATCCCCGCCCACCTCGCCAGCGAGATCGCCACTTGGGCCGCCGACAACGGCCTCAGCGTCGACCAGGCGGTCGCCGAGCTCCTCGGGAAGGGCCTCGGGCGCCGGACCATGCGGGACGTGTTCCCCGACGCCGAAACTGACGACGACCTGTACAACCTGGTGTTCGGCGATGGGGACGCCGGAGAGGGCGTCGAGTACACCCTCGACGGGGCGTCCGGGGACCTGGACCACCGCCGCGTCCGCGGGGCGTGGATCTTCTCCCAGTCCACCGAGGCCGACGGCAAGTGGACCCGCGACTACATGGTCTGCCGCGACCAGGACGAGGCGCAGCGCCTGTACGTGGGGGCGATCCAGGAACTGCACAGCGGGGGCGCGCAGTTCGAGCCCGACACCTGCCCGATCTTCGACGAGGTCGAAGCGGGCTGGAAGTAGCCCGGTGCCCCGGGAGACCGCGGCCCACCCAACCCTGAAAGGACAACACATGACCGACCGAGAGTACTTCGGCATCACCGGCGACCTCGTCGCCTTCTACGACAAGGAGATCCTCCTCGTCGACCGCGGCAACCCGCCCTATGGGCTGTCGTTCCCCGGCGGCTACCTGGAGGGCCGGGAGCGGACCCGCGAGACCGTCGTCCGGGAGGCGTTCGAGGAGGTCGGCCTCGTCATCGACCCCGACGCCCTGACGCTGGTGCCCGGCGAGTGGGACCACCCCGACCGGAACCTGGACCGGCGCCGCAACTTCACGTGGCCGTACACCATCCGGTACACCGAGCGGCCCGCTGTGACCGCCGGGGACGACGCGAAGGCGGCCCTGTGGGTGCCGGTCGCATCCATCCTCGACGGGACCACCCGGATGGTGTTCCCTGACCATCCCGAGATCATCCGGGCGGCTTTGGCCGTCCCCGAGTAGACACCAGACGGCCCGGGGTGCCTCCAAGCAAGCCCCGGGCCGCACCTCCCGCGTAACAGGAGAAGCCAATGGTAACCAACACCCCTACTGACCTCCGCGGCGCCGAACTCCAGAGGCGAGCCCGCGAACACTGGAAGACCCACCGCCGCCCCGACGGAAAGCGCCTCACTGGCGGCGACCTGGGGAACGCGTTCAACCGCGGCGACCGGTGGGGCCGCGACCAGATCGCCGCGGCGAAGGCCGAACTCGGCGAGTCGTCCCCAGTGGTCATGCCGTCGCTGCCGCCGATCGTCACCCAGCCGCACTTCCCCACGCCACCGTCAGTGCCGCGTATGGCGCCGCCTGCCGTTGCGGTGCCGCGGCAGATGCCGGAGCCCGCTACGGGCGCCCGGAAGGCCCTGCGGGTGTGGCCGGTGTGGATGCTCATGCTGCCCGCGGCGGTCGCGATTTGGGGCGGCTGGGTCGGCCTGGGCGAGATGGCGGGTTTCGGTCCGGTCCGGCTGCTGCCGGGGATCTACGACAGGCTGGTGGTGAACACCGCGATCACCTTGCCGATCGGGATGGAGACGTACGCTGCGTACGCCCTGTATGTGTGGCTGTCAGGGAAGGCCGTGGGGAAGGCACTGTCGTTCGCGCGCCGGTCTGCGGTCGTGTCCCTTGTCGTAGGCGCGTTGGGTCAGGTGGCGTATCACGTGATGGTTGCTGCCGGGGTGGCTGCCGCGCCGTGGTGGATCACTGCCGGTGTCGCTTGCTTGCCGGTGGCGGTGCTTGGGATGGGTGCGGCTCTGGCGCACATGGTCCGCGCGGAGGCGGTGTCGGTGCCTGGTTCTGCCGCGGCGGCAGCCTAGGCTGATGCCGTTGTCGGTCTCCACTGGCAGTGCAGCCGACAACGAAGGCCCCGCACCTTCCGGTGCGGGGCCAACTGCTTGCCTGCGTCTAGAACGGCCAGTCGGCGTTCCGGCCCGCCTCAAGGAACGGGATCATGCGGAATGCGGCATCCGTCAGGCCGCCGAACGTGTGACGGGTCCCGGTCCCGGAAGGCGCGTGACCGTGCCGGTACCCGGCAAGGTTCCACGTGTACACCATGCGGTCCTTCGGGACTGCGGCAGTCACGTCACCGTAGCCGCCGTAGGTGGCCTGCTCGTCGGTGAGGATCACAACCCGATCGTGGCCGTCGTAGTGCGCCTCAACGGCACCAGCAGTGTCAGTGCCGCCGCCGATGAAGTACCCGCCGGACTTCCAGCGGTCCACCGACTTGAGCAGGGACTCGCCCCGCTGAGTAGGGAACTCCATCGTCCCGTTCCGGCCCCAGCCGCCGCTGGAGAACGACACGACATCGGCTCCGGTGCATCGGCGTGCGAGCGCGAGACCGAACACGGTCGCGGCGTCCCAGCGCATCAGTGACCCGTCGCGGGAGAACCCAGAGTTCATCGAACCCGAGGTGTCCACCAGGACCAGCGTCCGCCCGGACAGCTCGGGGATGTTCGCCAGGGAGGCATCCAGGGCCTTCTCCAGCGTGTACCCCCACCGAAGTGACGGAGCGGCCCGGTATGCGGACAGGAAACGCATCGGGAACTGGCGCGACCGCGCCACCTCGTCTGGGTCCGCGAGCTTCGAGGCGACCGCCTGAGCGGCCTCGTCGGAGACCCCGGCCTCGTCGAAGTTCCGCAAGTTCCGCAGCATCGCCATGTACCCCATGGACGGGATCAGTGCCTCCCACAGCTTCGCCTTGTCGACCGTCGATCCCGCGAGGGACAGTACGTCCTCCCACGTCATACCGGCGTCACCCAGGGGCGCTTCGAGCAGGATCGAAGGGTCCTTGGCAGCGCGGGCACGCAGGATCGCGTTCCCGCCGATCATTCGCAGCGAACCGGGGATCTCGATGTCTCGCCCATAACGGCGGTCCAGGATGTGACGGTACAGATCGCCCCGCCAGCCAGCATTGGACGTGACGTGAGTCAGGTTGAGGACGTCACCGAAGCGGAAGCCCTTCGAGGCAGTGTCGTACTTGAGGACCGCGCGCTCGGTGTAGAGGCGGGCCGCGGCATCCGCGACACCGCGCTTGATGGCCTTCGGGATCGCACGCCCGTGGGTGGATGTCCAGTAGGCCAGGGCCTCGCCGGGCTCGTCAGGTCGCTGGAGCACCGAGGCGACAACCTGCCGCCCGCCAGGGATGCCCGCAGCGATCATCGCCTTCGCGGCTTCCAGCCCGCCCACAAGGGACGCGGAGCGCATGTTCGCGCCGGAGCGGAGCCACGCAAGGAACCGCGCAGTCCAGTCGGGGTCCGAGACTGCGACGGCGTGGACGAGTTCCGTATAGCGGCTGTCACGGTTGTCGGCCGTCTCATAGAACGTCTGCTCGCCGACCATGTTGGTGACAGCGAGGAGGAACAGCTCCGACTTGGCGTCTCGCGCGAACCCGGCCCCGCCTTCGAAGGTTGCGCCTGAAGCGGTCCGCTCGGACTGGACCGGCGAGGACACCGAGGCGCGGGCGTTCGCGGTGTTGAACTTGGACATACAGAAAGGCTCCTTCCGCACCGGGAGGGAGCCTTAGATAGTGGAGCGCCCGAGATCAGATCGGTGTCGGGACACTGCTGCTCTGCCAATTGAGCTACCACCCCGAAGGGCGGACGGGACTCGAACCCGCAACCAGCCGTTTAAGAGACGAAGGAACCGTCACCTGCGCACCGGGCACTTCACTATGAAAGTCTGAACCTCCCGAGATCAAAGCGGCTGCGGGTTTCAAAGCCAAGAAGTATCCGCGGCCTACGCACCGGGAGGTGCTTGCCAGCCACGTTACCTCCCCGTTATCGAGTCCGCAAACGACAAACGTGCCAACCTCACGTGAGCCAGGTGCGCCAGCAATTTTGCGCGTCTCCGCAAAGTAGTGCAGATCCGTGTGGTCAGCACGGCCAGGTCCGCCAGTCCTGCCACGACCTGGACGGCGTCGGACCCCGCTGCCCCTGATACCGCGACCCGCTCGCACCCGACCCATACGGACGCTCCGCAGGCGAGCTGAGCCGCATCACGCACAGCTGCCCGATCTTCATGCCCGGCCACAGCGTGATGGGCAGGTTCGCGACGTTCGAGAGCTCCAGGGTGACGTGCCCCGAGAAGCCCGGGTCGATGAACCCGGCGGTGGAGTGGGTGAGCAGGCCGAGGCGCCCGAGGCTGGACTTGCCTTCGAGGCGGGCGGCGAGGTCGTCGGGGAGGGAGATGACCTCCAGGGTCGAGGCGAGCACGAACTCGCTCGGGTGGAGCACGAACGGCTCGTCGTCGGCGACCTCCACGGGCGAGGTGAGCTCGTCCTGCTGCCGGGAGGGGTCGATGTGCGTGTACTTCTGGTTGTTGAACACCCGGAAGCGGCGGTCGAGGCGCACGTCGATGCTGGAGGGCTGCACGAGCACCTCGTCGAACGGGTCGATGCCGAGGCGGCCCGACTTGACGGCGGCGACCAAGTCACGGTCGTTGAGGATCATTCATTCAGCGTAGCCGGGTGTACAATGAGGACCGCTCACCAAAGCTTGTATGACCAGGAGGTCTGTATGGCTAGCAACAACTTCGGCGAATGGGTCACACTCCCCGACGGGCGCCGCATCCGCATCCTCGGCTACGAGGACGGGTCGATCCGGTTCCGCGTCGAAGGCACCCCGTACGTCATCGCGGAAGCGTTCCTGACCGGCTCCTCGAACGACACCGCGATCATCAAACTCATCCCGGTCACCAAGGACTAGAACACGACGAAAGCCCGGCCGCCGCCGTAAGGCAGCGACCGGGCTTCTCCGCGTTCATGGTTCGCCCGCGGTGGCGTGGGGACCGCCTACCCCCGGCCTGACGCCAGGATCAGCGATCGAGTGACCGCCCTGCCTACCTCACGGAGAACCCAGGGGCTCTTATAGACAGGACGGGATGTTTGCGTCCAGTCTATCGTCATGCGAGCTCGAACGACGAACGCCGCCGCTCCCCATGACAGTAAGGAGCGGCGGCCCTTGATCATCCAGTTCTGCAACTGGTACCCGCCTCTGAGTGTGCGCCCCGCTACCGTCCGGGTCCATCACCCGAACGGGTGAGGCAGACAGCTACTCGGCGGACTTGCGCGCCTTCCGCTGCTTCCACGTCTTGTACGCAGCCAGCAGCGTCACCAGCGCGCCGAGAGTCTGCGCGCCAGCCTCGGCGTACGCGGCAGACTCCTCAGCCGTCACCCAGCCCTGGCCGGACAGCAGCGCCAGCACCGCAGTCATCACGCCGTAGATCGCAATCCGAGTCTCATCGGACATGTCAGTTCTCCTCTTGCTCAACACAGATGACCGCCCACACCGGGCCGCCAGTCGTCAACACCTCATGCGCCTCAGCCACCGAACCAGACGGGCACATCTCGACCGGGTGCTCCGTCAGATACACCGCCAACGCGTCCTCGATCTCCTCCGCAGTCGGCGGACGCCCATCCTCACCATCAGCGCCCGGTGGCCCAGCCGGTGGCGGGTTCTCCGCCAGATACGCGGAGACCGCGGCCATGATCTGGTCCGCGGTCGGCGCCGGCCCCGGATCACCCGGCTCAGGCGGATTGGCCGTCAGGTAGTTGATGACGGCCGCCGCGATCTGGGCCGGGCTCGCGTCCTCCCCGTCCTCCACGGGATTCGCCGCGAAATACGCCCTGACGGCCTCCAAGACCTGCGCGTCCGTCGGGCCTATAGGTTCAGGCGGCGGGGCCTCAGGGTCCTCCAGGAGGTCCTCAGGGGCCGGGGCTACCGGGGACTCGCCCCGCTCCTCCGCCGCCGCCTGCTCGGCCGCCAACGCCTCAGCGAGCGCGTCGATCTGGTCCTGCTGGCGGATCGACTCCACCGCAGTCCACGCGAACATCAACGCACCGATCACCAACGCCACGGCAGCGATGGCGATGCGGCTCTTCGGGAGGTGGCGGGTCATGTCACCGGCTCCTGACCGGTGATCTCCGACCGCAACCCCGCCAGCTCGCGGTGGACCTTCTCAAGCTCGCCAGCGACCTGATCGGCGCGCTTCTCGGCGTCACGCTGCGCCCGGTACGCCTCCGCTTCGCGCTTCTCGGCCTCCCGGCGGCGCTCCTCCGCGTCGTCGGCGCGGCGCTCGGCCGCGTCGATCCGCTCCTCGGCCTGCGCCCGGTCAGCCCGGTTGTTCGCGAGCAGGTAGATGATGACGAGCGCGAGCACACCGAGACCGCCACCTGCCGTGACGAGTGGAGCGAGCTCGCCCACACGACTACTCGCCAGCCCCGAGGGACGTGACCTGCCCGGTGATGTTCACCGCAAGCGGCAGGTGCAGCTCGCCGTCCTTACCGGCAGGACCAGCGGGCCCAGCAGGTCCGGCAGGGCCGCGGGCACCGGTGAACACGGCCCGCTGGAGCGTGAATGCCGTCCAGTCCGTGACCGTCTTCCCGTCGAACTTCGACAGGTCCCCGTCGTGCTTCTTGTACCAGGAGAGCACAGCGGCCTTCATCTCATCGCCGTAGTCGCCGTCCGCGCCGTACTTCGGGAGCTTCTCACCGGCGGCGATGAGCACCCGCTGCCAGTAGCGGACCTCAGGCCCGGTGTCGCCGTAGCTGGGGAGCATGATGCCTCCATCGATCGTGGTCGTGCCGCCCTCGAAGAACCGCTTGAAAAGGGCGGTCTTGTCGCGCTTCTCGGAGTCGCGGAAGTAGGAGATGTGCGTGTGGGAGAGGTGCGAGGAGTCCCCCGAGGAGCGGATGCCGAGCCGGTCCCACCGCTTCACGACCTTGCCGTCCGGGGTGTAGATGACCTCGCGGATGTCCTTGGTGTCCGGTGCACCTGCCTTGCACTGCCCGACGATCCACAGCGACAGGCCCTGGAGGGTCTTCCCGCCCGTGGAGAACTTGCCGATGTCCAGAGCCGATGCCGCCCCGCTGAGGCCGTTCTCGTCCCGCGAGGACTCGTCTCGGGAGTAGTCCGTCGAGGGAACGTTCGGCTTCCCTTGGTGGTAGCCGCCCTCGTGGTTCTCGTCCCCGACGATTCCGAGGCTCACCCAGGCGAGACCCGTCTTGCCCTTCAGGTACACCTGGGCGTCCTTGAGGGACTGCGGTGCGTACGTCATGGCGCCTCCTATCGAGTTGTGTCAGACACGGAGCAGGCCGTACACCCACAGGTTCGCTGTCGAGCTCGACCACGCCTGAGGATCGAACGGTGCCCCGTTGATGCGGCCCTTGATGATCGCGCTACTCAAACCCGCCGCCGCCCCGAACGACACCAGCGCCGACCCCGCGAAGGAATCGTCCGGGCCCACCAGGAACGTCTCCACCTTCGAGCACGCCGGGTACGTGACCTGGAGGTAGGTCGACGTCACCGTCCCGACCGCCAGATCAGACGGGCCATGCACCGAATCGCTGATCACGAACCAGCCAGAACCGGTGTTCCGGATCGCCCCGCACACGATTCGATGCTGGACACCAGCACTATCAGTGAAAATCACGACGTCAGACCGTCGCAGCCCAGCGGCGGACCGTCAGCCCGCTGTAGCCCGCGTCCACCTTCAAGTAGTCGCCGGGCTGCCACAGCGTCGAATGCGCGTCCGCGCGCAGCCCGATCGCCATCTGATGCCCCGCAGGCCAATCCGCGGGCACCAGGAGCACGTCGGAGATGTGCAGCGGCATGTGGTGTCTGTTCGCCGGGCTGGGGCCCCGCCACACGTTGTCGCCGTTCCACTCGCCAGCCTTCACCCACGCCGTGTCCGGGTACGGGACGCCGTCATCCATGTCGTACGACCACAAGTAGTAGCCGACCCCGACCGCATACTTCTCCTCGCAGGTGATCCGGGCCCGGCCGGTAATGTCGAGGATGTCACCAGGCCCCACCGGGACGTCGACCTTCAGGAGGGTCTTGTACGTGCGGCCCGCAGCGTCGGTGATGGGGATCTGAGTCGACAGCGTGTCCGTGGAGTGGATGAGCCCGGCATAGACGTGCGCGGGCGTGGTAGCGATGACAGGCATCGGGACTCCAGTTCTGCGGGCAGCACGAAGCGCCCGCCATCACGGGTGAATGGGAAAGTGGTGGAATCTAGGAGAGGCGGCGGGCGACAGCCCACGAGTACTCATGCACCGCAGTCGGAGTCGCATTCGAGATCAGCTGATGCCACACCAGCGTCAACGTGCACGGCTCCGACCCGGTCGAGACGATGATCTTTTCGCGGACCGCGCCAGCAGCAGGAGAAGCCGCAGTACCGGCCGACCAGCCAGCCGTGGACTCTTCACGGCAGATGATGGCCGTCGCCGACGTCGCCGTCCCCCCGGTCTCCATCGCCTGGATGGTGCGCACCACCGTCGCCCCACCGGTGACGCTCCACGCCAGCGTGATGTCCGCGGCCGTACTGCCTGAGACCCCGTAGTTGACGTCCACCCTGTAGACCGCACTCGTCTGCGGGAGCGTGATCTTCAGATCGGCGTCGTACTGGTCCGAGACGGTCCCCGAGAACCGCTGGCGCCCGTTCTTGAACGCCATGATCAAGCCCTTGTCCTGGAACTTCTTCCCCGTCAGCAGCTCCGACGCGGTCCAAGTAAGCGTCACGACATCACCCTGCGGGCCATCAAGAACGACGAGGAGGCGATGGTGGTAGCCGTCGCATCGGACGTCGCCTGCGCCCACTGGAGTTGCAGCAGACCCCCGCCGTCCTCGGTCACCAGGAGACCCTCCTCGATGATCGACACCGCAGTAGACGTCGCCCCATAGGTGACCGCGGTCGGCCAGCCGTGCACCGAGATCCGCATCGACGTCGAGGTCGAGGAGGTGACCCCCGCTGTCGGCCCGACGCACTGCCGCCGCCCCTGCGCATTGGAGGGGACCGAGTAGCCGAGCCGGATATCCCCGGTCGTGGAGGAGGTGACGGAGTAGCAGCCGAGCACCAGGTACACCGAGTACGGCTCGACCGGGAGAAACAGCTCATCGTCCAGCTGATCACTGGTCGAACTCGTCACCGACTCTGAGACGGTCTTCCATGCGTACCGGGGTTTCCCCAGGTTGTAGCCGTGAGCGGTGAACCTGTCGCCAGCCAATAGAGGGATTGCGGGGATCGACATGTCACACCACCCTGTACGCCGTCATCCACGACCCCGCGAGGACTGTGGTTGCTGATGCGACGGCGGCGTTCTGCGCCCACGTCAACGTCAGACTCCCGGCCGTCCCAGAGGTAGACAACCAGATCTCTTCCCTGATCGCGGAGTTCTCGATGCCGTCCGTCCCGTAGGCGAGACTCGTCCCGATCGGGGCTGAGCGGGCGTTCACCAGCGTCGCCCGGACGGTGGTGACCGGCAGCTCGGGACCGTGAGAGAACCTCGTTCCCGAGACCCCGGTGGGGAACGTCCAGAGTTGCGCCCAGTCCGCGCCGGTCGGCCCGGAAACGATCACCATCACCGACACGTGATAGACCGCATTCGCCGCCAGCGACACCGTCAACGCCGTATCGTTGACTTTCACGGTCGAGTTCGTGACCGACTGGTTCGAGCCCTTCACTACAGACAGCAGCTCCCTGTCGTCCAGGAGCGCTTTCGTGGCGACAGTACCTGCGGTGAGATACCGGTAGTAGGTGGTCATCTCACAGCCCCAGATAGTTCGGCTGGAACAGGCCCACTGCCGCGCCGGCGCTGTGCGTCTTGCTGACGAGGTTCACCATGCGCGTCACCGTGAACCGCTGCGGGTGCAGCATCGCATCGTTGTCGACCTGGATCGTCACCGGCAAAGCGTTCGTGTTCCCCGCAAGCAGGGTCGCGCGAACCCCCCAAGCCCCTGCTGCCGTGATGTCAGTGTCGTAGGCGATGTCGGTCCACTGTGCAGGCTCAGTTGCCGTCCCGGACCACACCTTGAAGTACAGCCACGAGCCTTGGACCTTGAAGCGCAGCCGGTAGTCAGTGGTAACTGTGTGGGTCAGACCGGTCACGGTCTTGGTGCGCAACGTGGTGTTGACCCCGGCGATCGACTTCCGGATGGACGCGGTAACCGCACCGGTCGTCTCGACCTGGATCTGCCCCATGTAATAAGTGTTCGCAGCGACATCCCAGCGAGCCATCGATCGGACTTGGATTCCCGCCCCAGTGGGAGTTACCGGGACGCGCACCGTGAACGTCCGGTCGATCGCCGCAACCTGGAGGCCGGCAATGTATGTGGAGCGCAACGAGTTCACCGCTGAACAGGCGATGAGCCCGCGGGAGCCATTCACGGAGTAGTCCGAGGCGCTACCACCGGTGACTGACCAGGCGTGTCCCGAAGTGCTGGTTCCCCACCCGTTGGACACTGAGCGGGTGAACGTGTCCGAGAAGGCCCCGTCGACGCGGGTGGCGGTCATGCGTTCGCCGCCGACGCCGACCGCGAATCCGAGCCGCTGCTGCAGGGCGGCGGTGCCGTTCACGGTCCAGGTGCGCCCGGCGGAGTCCGTGAAGCTGGTGGTGCCGTAGGGCTGCTGGTCGAGTTGCGCGTCAGCGATGAGCGTCCCGCCGAGGCCGGACCGCACAGTCACCCATCTGATCTTCCCCGCGAACGGCGCGGAGGTGCCGCTGGAGTTCGCGCCGATCTCCAACGGAGCGGTCCCGCCGAACAGCGTGATGACCCCGGCGTTCGTGACCGTGGCGCCGAGCTGCGTGTAGGAGCCGCCGGGCTCGCGCGTGAAGAACTTGACGTCGTGGCCGGCGGCGCCGTTGTCGCGGATGAACTGGACCATGCAGATCCGTCTCCCGACCGGCGCGGGGACCGTGGAGGGGCGTGTGACCAGGGTGGTCCCGTCGGTGGAGTACCCGAAACCAAGCTCGCCAGTGGACCGCACCGTCACCACGTACGACCGGTTTCCAGTATCGAACTCCCCGACGACGCTCTGCGTTGCGCCGGTGGCCCACGAGTCCGGTTCGATATCGAACTCGAACTCGATGTTCCCGGTCGGGTTCAGGCTCGCGTGGTGCGGAGTAGCGGCGTACGACCCCACGACGCCAGGGAGCGTGAGGCCGTCACTAGTAGCCCATTCGGCGCCCTCGTAGGTCTCGACGTCCAGGCTGGTCACGGACGAGTCGACCGCGTTCACCAGCCGAGACCCCGCCGTATCCATCCGCCCATAGGTGGTGTGGTCGAGGCGCGCGATCCGGTACCTCGACGCCGGAGAGCAGTACATCTCCACCGACCACTCGAACTGCCGGACCGTCTCCTGGTAGCCCTCCAGGATCAGATCGATGTCGTTGACCACCCCGGGAGGAGGGTCGTCGATCAGCACCCGGTCGCCGATCTCGGTGTTCTTCCATGCCGCGATCTGGCCGGTCGCGGCATGCAGGTTGACGCCGATCCGCGGGTACCGGTAGTCCCTGCGCGTCCCTCGGTAGACCTCCCAACCGGCATGGTCCGGGAGCCTGTCGGGGAACCGCACGTTCTTCGCGACCGTGGTTTCGTTCTGCACCGGCGCCTGGACCGCCGTAGCCGACGACCCCCCACTGGTCACCGTTACCGATGTGGTGAGGAGGTAGTCGTCGTCGTCCTGGTCGAGGACCGAGAAATCACCCTGATCCAGCGTCATCGCAGGAGTGGAGATGGCGTTCAGGTTGATCGCCGACCTCGTCAGGTAGGTGAGCGTGTCGTCGTCGAAATCCCTCGGCTCGTAGACGATCCCGCCGTCCGTCTCCGCAGCATCCTCGATGCTTGAGTAGGCGTTCGCGTCCGCCTGCGGCCCGAGGCGTTCGATCATGTCAGTCTCACCGATGATCGTCCCGACCGAGTGGATCAGGTCCGTCTCGCCGATGAGGCGGCTCATCCGCAGATCCGCGCGCTCGCCGGCCGCCGTCAGGTGCGAGTCCATCGCCGCGGCGTACGTGTCGACCATGGTCGGGCCGAGGTCGTCGCTGTACACCGCGAGATGCCCGACCGCCAAAAGGTTCGCCTCGGTCGTGATCGCCGTAGAAGGGAAACTCACCTTCTGGATCGCGGCGAACGCGTCGAGGAACGCGAACGAGTAGGAGGCGCCTTCGTACCGGAGGGTGATGGTGGTGGTCAGGCCCGTGTCCAAGGCGGAGATCCCGAACGCGTGCCATTCGCCGTCGCCGGGTTTGTTGGCAGTGAGGGCACCGGTGGTCACGGAGTTCATGAGGGCGTCGGAGCCGTCGTACGCCTCGACCGTGAGCCGGTCGTTCTGGAGCACCAGCCGGAGCTGGACGAGTGCGGTGCTGGTCTCGTCGTGGTGGACGTTGCAGTCCAGCAGCACCTGGTTGACCGCGGATTCCTGGTCGGTTTTGAAGATGCCCAGGACGCTCCAGGCGCCGGTGTTCACGTACGGCCGCACCAGGCCCGTCAAGCTGGGCGGGTTCGCGGACATGAACTCGTAGTCCGACTGGGCCGTGGCGGCACTGCCCGAAGGCGGCGAGGACGCCCCGAATTCGAGGCTCCCGCCCGCGGTCATCGGGACGCCGTCAGGGAAGTACGACGCGGCCTCCACCGCGGACGTCCCGTCTTCTATCGGCCAGTACTCGATGCACCCGTCTTGGAGGTTCGGGGCTGTCCAACGAAGCGGTGAACGGGACGGTTCGTCACCTGCACGGCGCAGCACGCTGTCTGCCGTCACCGACGCCCACGAATCCGAGCCTGCAGGGCCCCGCCATGTGGTGGGGAGCCTCGACAGGTACCCGGAGTACCGGACCGACCATGTCGCACCGCTATCGGTCGACACGGAGATACGGATGGGCGTGTTGATTTGCAGCAGCGGGTAGTACGCCCCCAGCGGGTACTGGGTGCAGAACCGCCCGCCGGTGTTGTCGAGCTCCAGGGTGGCGGTGGCGGGCGTAATGGATCCGGAGTCGTTCCGCCTGCCCCGGTTGATCGTCACACGGGCGCCGTCGGCCGTCCGGACATAGTCGGAGATGTCGGTCCACGACCAGCCCGTGGGGTCGGCGGTGATGTCCGCGCCGAGTGCGATCTCCGCTTTGATCTTGAGCGGGTCGGTCGGGAACGTCATCGCCGTTCAGTCCCGAACGCGACCTGCACGTTGCCGTTCCCCTCGATGCGCACAGCCTCCTTGATGGCGCGCCCCATGGAATCGGAGATGTTCGAGAAGTCGAACGACACCTTGACCTCCCCAGGGGTAGAGGCAGGGGCCCGCACAGGGCTTGGTGCTACGCGGTTGACCGTGGGCATCTGCCCGGAGTTGATCGCCTCCAGGAGCGCCCGGTGCCGTGATGTGGAGGCGGCGTTGACGATGAACTCACCGTTTGAGATGGCGACGATGTTCGCGTCGTCCCGCGGGCCGCCAACACCGTGGAACATCCCCCCATTGGGGTAGCCGGGGATGCCGCCGGTCGCGTAGCCGACGATCCCGCCGTCCCGACGTGGGATCGCGATCCCGTTGATGGACCTGAAGTTCTCGTACTCGAACGAGATGGTGACGGTGCGGTCGATCGCGTCGAGTTGGCGCCGCATCGCCTCGATAGCGTTCTGCGCCTTCGTGACACCGCTGGTCCTGACGGCGGTCTCGATCTCGGCCGGAACACTGTCCAGAACACCGATGTAGGAGTCGATCTGCTCCTCAGTGAGCCCCGCTGCTCTCAAAACCTGACGGAGCGCCTCGGTCTGCTCCTCCAGAACAGCATTGGCTTCCTCTGCGGACCCAGTCTGCTCCGCGGTCGTGACCGCGAGCTGCGCGATCGCCGCAACCTGGTCCTCGATCGCCTGCTGGTTCTCGCGGCCCTTCTCGGTCCCGGCGTCGATGGTCGCGCCGTTCTCTTCGAGTTTCTCCGTCAGGTCGTCAATGCCCGCCTCGACGTCCCGCTGCGCGCCACTTAGCGCGAACGCGGAGTCGATAAGCGCCCGGACCCGCTGGTCGAGCTCATCGAACGCGTCAGATGCGACCGAGGCCGCCTCCGACGTAATCCCGAGCGTCTGGCCCATCACAACGGTTTCGGCACTGAAGTCCTGTGCAGCCTCGGTACCCCCGCTGATACCCTCACGGAGATTCTCTGCTCGCGCGGTCGCATCGTCGTATGTGCCACCGAGGTCGTCCATGATGACATCAAGCTCACCGAGAGCGTTCTGCTGCTCCTTTTGCGAGTCAGTCAGGGAACCGACCATGGTGTCAGAGCTGTTGAGCTCGTCAATCCACCGGCTGAGCTGCTCACGGTTCGATGAGAACGCGTCAGTGCCGTTGATGACGGCGTCAACGAGCTCGGATTGGGAGACGCCCAACTTTTTCGCGAGGTCGAACGCGCCTTCCTCTTCAAGCTTGTTCGCGATCCACGCCCTCGTGTTGCTCGTGACCGCACCGGTTTGGTCATCGAGCGAGTTCGACAGCTCCCGCACTTCGTTCTCGGACTGGCCCTGCTCAAACGCAAACTTGGCGAGGAATCCGATGCCGATCGCAATGGCCGCGCCCCAACCGCCAGTCAGGAAACTCGCGAATCCCGCGAGCGCGGACTTCGCCTTGGAGGCAACGGGCCCGCTCATCTCCGAGACCGCCTGCCGGAATGCATGGATCTTCGGAACCGCAACCAATGCAGCGCCACCCACGACACCCACCGCTGTAGCCACCGTCCCGAGTACCACTACAGCGGTCTTCAGCCCGTCAGGCATCGAATTGAAGATGTCAATCAGGCCGGATGCGCCCTCAAGGAAATCGTTGATCGCCGGGAGCAAGATCTCGCCGATGCTGATCCCGAAATCCACCAGGCGGTTCCGGGCGATCTGCATCTGCGCCTCAGTGGTCCCGTACCGGCGTTCAGCCTCAGCCATCAACGCGGTGTTCTCGTCCCACGCCTCTGACCCGGTCCGGAGGGATTCGGTCAGGAGGTCCCCGGCGCCAGCGAGGCGCAGGAGTGCGTCACGGAGCCTGATCTCCGACAGGCCCAGGGTGTCCAGGGTCGCGAACACATCTTGCCCGGATGCCTGCATCCGCCCGAGGCCCTGCACGAACGCATCGATCGCCTCAGCCGGACGGTGCTTGAACGCTGTGGAGAACTCCTCCGAAGTCATGCCCGCGACCTGCGCGAACGTGTCGAGTGAGTCGCCGCCCTCGTTCACCGCTTCACTGATCTTGATCATCGCCGTGCTGATGGAACTGCCACCGGACTCGGCCTCGATACCCACCGACGCGAGCGCGGACGAGAAGCCCAGCACTTCGGCTTCAGTCAGCCCCACGGTCTCACCGGCGCCGGCGATCCGGAGCGCCATTTCCATGATCTCGGATTCGGTGCTTGCTCCCGCGTTCCCGAGTCCGACGATCGCCGACCCCAACCGGCCCACATCATCTGGCGCGGTCTGCATGATGTTCATGAGCCGCGCCATGCCCATCGCGGCATCCTCCGACGCGAGGTCGGTGGAGACGCCCATCGCGACCATCACCTCAGTGAACTGCGCGATATCCTGCCTAGCGATACCCAACTGGCCTGCCGCGGCGGCAACCCCGGCGATCTCCTCATGGGTCTGCGGGAGCACGGTGGCGAGGTCCCGGAGCTGCCCCTCAAGCGCGTCGAGCTGCTCAGGGCTGCCGTCCACGACCTTGACCACGCCAGTCCAGGCCGATTCCCAGTCGATCGCCGCTTTCGCCGCGAGCGCCAGACCCGCACCAGCCGCGACCCCGAAACCCACCATCGCCGTCCCGGAGGTCGTCATGACCTCGTCGACGGCTTTCTGCTGCTTCTCAAGCTCTTTGAGCTGCTTGTAGAAAAGCTTCGAGTCCTCCCCGGCCTCTCTCATGCCCTTCTTGAAGGCCGCGGGGTCGGCGGACATCCGGTAGATGAGGTCGCGGCGTGTCGACACGGGCACCCCCTACATGTGGTTGCGCTGCAAGGTGATGAACGTGCCGCGAATCTGCGGGCCGGATTTCAGTTCTTCGCGTTTCGACTCGATCTCCTGGCAGCCCCGGCAATGCCCGAGCGCCGCCGAGTAGGCGTGACGAGAGCCGCCCTGGTCGGGATCCCACTCCTCAGCCCGGGTCCCGCACGTCTGGCAGGCGGCTTTCTCCCACAGGTAGAGGTTGATCGCTTTATCGCGGTCGTCCTGAGACTTCGCGAGGAACTCCGAATGGAGGAGGCCGTACTCGCGGCCTACCTTCAGTTCGAGAGCAAGTTGAGGATCCCGTTCGAGTCTTTTGGGAGCACCACGTTCTCCACGACTCTCGTCCCGGCGTTCACCGCCAGCGCGGTCGTGAACAGCTCCTGGCGTTCACCAGTAGAGAACTGATGCTCCAAGAGGTCGGCCCACTCCTCGGGCGTCTTCCCACCCTCGGCGCACAACGACAGGAGCGCGGCTCTGAACGTCGGCTTGTTGTACTCGGCCTCCGGGTCGGCCTTCAACTGCTCAGGCGTCGGCGGGTGCGCGGCGCGGAGTTCCTCGAACGCGGCGGGTTCGATCGCGGTGATCCGGATCGTCTCCCAGCACGCCTCGAACGCTTTCGTCGCGTTCGTGAGCGCCCGCTTGGCCGCGGTGAGCTCCTTCTCCCGGTCGGGCTTGTCGGGAACGAAGTGCCGGTCCGCGCGCGTCTTGCGTGCGACTGCTTCCCCGAGTCTCGTCTGCGCGGCGGTGAGCTCGTCGCTGTCGACCACCAACAGCCGGAACGGCAGCGAAGGGAGCTTGCGGTTCTTGATCCGCTCGTACGGGTCGGTCACGGCACCCCCACATCAGTCGCCGGCTGCGCATGGATCGCGAACTGCACCAGGACGAACGCCGCGGACTCGAACGTGAAAGTCTTCGACCTGGCGGCCACGGTCACCGGCCACACGTCCATCAGATGGCCCGCCACATCCCCGCCATGGAGCAGCACGATGTACCTCGTGGTTCCCCGAGCCCACGACCGGCGGACGTCATACCCGTCCTGATCCGCGTACATGACGATCCGCGGCGAGCTCCCCGGCCGCATCGTCCCCGGTTTGCTTGTCGCCACAACCGAGTTGAAGACGGTGGTGTCGTTGAGCTCGGACTCCAGCAGGAACCCCTCGATCTCAGCGACATCACCGGTGATGTCCAGCCCGGCATCCAACTCGCTGCGGGTCGGCGCTGAGGTGTTCGCGATGGTCTCGACGGCGTAGATCCGTGACGTCCCGGCGTCGAGGAACCGCGTCGCGGCCGACGACGGCGGGGCGGTCATGCCGGGATCGCGACGTTCTCAGCCGGGACCGCGGTGATCGAGAACAGGATGGTGATCATCGCGGCGTTGGAAGCGGCATAGTCGATCGGCGCCGACACGCTGCGGACGCGGACTTTCCACACGTCCATCTTCTGGCCGCTCACGTCACCGCCGTGCAGGTGCACGACGTATCCGGTGTCGCCGCGGGCGATCAGGTCCCGGACGTCGACGGTGTCGCGCGACGCGTAGAAGGAGATCGTCGCGTCCCCGGGGTTGATCCGTCCGGGAATCTGGGAGGTAAACAGGGAGCCGCCGTCAGGCGTCGCGACGTTGTCGGCGGCGAGCTCCCAACCGGTCGCGGCCACGATCTCCGCAGTGAGATCCTTGCCGGCGTTGAGCTCGGATCGGGTCGGCGACGTGTAGTCGGACATGGTGTCGACCCAGTAGGTAACCGTGGTTTCCGGGGCCACGTACCGGTCGGTGACGGTCAGCGGTGTCGCAGGCATTACTGCTCCTCAGTACTCTTGCGGCGGGGCCGCTTCGGTTCGGTCGGCTCCTCGACTGGAGCGTCTTGCGCCTCTTCCCATCCCGCGGCGAGACGCTGTCCGATGCGGCGGCGGTCGATGCGGATGGGCTGCCCCGGCAGGTCCGGGTGGGTGAGAGTGACGAGCTGGTTCATGCCTTGACCACCTCGATCGTCACCGACGAAGTCGGCGAGCACGTCACGGTCGCCAGCCCGCTGTCGGCCTTGTTCCGGTAGAAGTCGGAGACGAGGATGTACCGGACTTGACCGGTAGGGATCGAGACCGTCTTGTTGGCGACGGTGTTGCCGTCCACGGTGGCGGGGTTCGCCGACGTGAGCGTGACGGTCACAGTCCCGGCGTTCGCGTTGGTGACGCGGAGAATTGCGCCCGGCACGACCTTGTCGCCGCTGCCTCCCGCAGAGTTCTGCGTCGGCGTAATCCCCGACGACGTCACCTGCTGGGTGGTGAGAGTTGCCATTCGTGTTGCTCCTTACCGGAATCCGTTAGCGCGCGCAGTCTCGTCCACGGCGCGGTCACAGGCAGAGATGAACTCGTTCCCCTTGGCTCGCACCGCAGGACGAATGAACGGACGGCCCTCCTGCGAGACCCACGTCTCGCGGTCGCCGTACACGGGGTGACGGAACGACCCGCCACGGCCAGGCCACTCGAAAAGGCGCGCATGGGGGGCCTTTGCTGCCGCGACTTTGATCTGGGCGCCAGGGAAACGCCGCGAGTTGGAGACACCCACTGACATCGCGGAAGGAATGCGGCTCGACCAGGAGGCATTCGCGCGGGCCTGCTGCATGACAGGGACCGCGGCACGCTTGAATTCCTTGCCGAGGTTTCGACCGACACCGTCGCCGATCTTGCGGAGGTCGTTGATCAGCTTCCGGACGTCCTCAGCGGTCTGGTCCACCATCGGCCGTTCACCCCATTCCCGGACTTGAACAGCACCGCTACAGTGCGGTTATGGACACACGACCTGGACCGATGTGGATGGCCTGGATGGGCATACTGCTCGCCGGCATCGGAGGCATCATCTGGCTTACTGGAACGGACTTCTCCTACGACGCGACCGCGCTCACCCCAGGATTCGACGAGACGAACCCCAACACGCAATCCCTCGGCGGCGGACTGTTCCTCGCCGGGGTGATCGTCTCCGCGCTCGGCTTCGCGACCATGGCGATCTGCAACCAGCTCGTCTCAATCGCGGTCGAACGCAGAGACCTCGACCGCAAACCGTAGACGTGCATCCCAGCCCGTCTCGCCGGATCGGACCTCGTAGTCGACGAAGGTCATCCGCGCCCGAAGTACACCGGGAACCAGCGGATGCCGCTCCCTGAGCTTCGCTTTGATCGCCGTGTAGTCGTCGAACACCAACGCCCGCAGCGGAACCGGGTCCTCGTCCCCGAAGGACTTGAACAGCACCGAGAAGATCGTGAAGGTCTCCAGGTCCGCGCCCATGCCGTCGGACATCTCCCGGTCCAGCGACGCTTCGACCGCGGGCCCGTCCTCCTGCCAGGCAACCGTCACACCAGTCGTGATCCCAGCAGTGTCCTGCTCCAGCAGGTCCACACCGGGCCCGTCATCGACACGGGCGTCAGGAAGCGCCGCCGCGCACACGTCCACGAGCGCGAGGATCGCGTCAGGAATGACCGTCATGCCACACCCGTGCTCACGTCGTTCTGCAACAGCTCGATCGCCCTGCGGGGCACCGTGTAGTACCGGCCGGAAGCATCCTGGGCGCCGTAGAACTCGTCGCTCATCGCAGTCGGCGGCCTGCGGGAGTCACGAGGACGTTGGGTCTCCCACATGTGCTGGAGGATGATCAGCGCCGCCCGCGTCCAGTTCGCGGGCAGGATCGCCCTCCCGGCGGTGTACACGACCCTGTAGAGGCCGTTCAGGCACTGCCCGGAGGTGAGACGGAGGATCCCGTACTCGTCCACATCCACGTTTGCCGGATCCACTGTGGCTCCTGACCTGACCGCGGTGATCGAAGCGACCTCCGTGACCGGGTAGTGCTGCAATGGGACCGTCGCGCCGTTCGCCTCCACCGTCTCGGTGTACTCGATGGGGAACAGCGTCCCCACGTAGCCTTCGACGATGCTGGTCACCGACTCCACGAAACCCCGGATCTCGTCGTCCGTCGTGTCGTTCGTGACGTTCAAGTGCCGTTTCGCGTCCTTGAGGGACACGATGTTCCGCAACTCCGGGGTCCGGACGTCGAACACGTCCCGGAACGCCGTCTGCGGGCTAGTCGTGGCGAGCACGAACGTGTGCCGCCCGGCCTGGACGGTCGGGTAGTCGACCGTGAGCCGCCCTGTCGAACCGGGAGGCAGGGGAACCGCCGGGGAGTCCGTGGTGCCGTCGGGGAGCGTGATCGTCAGCGTCGCCGTCGCCGGGTCCGCCAAATCCCCATCGGGGTCTCTGACGGCGGCTTCGATCCGGTAGACGTCGCCCAGGTCGATCACGGCAGCCTCCTAGCGGACGATGTTGCCGTCAGCGTCACGCGGCAGCTTCGGACGGCCGCCGGTGCGCTTCTTCGGGGCGTCCTCGACAGCCCGCTCCGGGGGCGCCTCATCAGCGCGCTCCCTCCCAGTGCTGCCGACGTCGTGCCCGTAGTGATCCTTCAGAAGCTTCGCAATCGCCGCGGCGTCCTTCGTGCGGCCCGCGGAGGTGTACGCCTCGAACTCTGCGATGTACGCCCGGCGGTAGTCGCCTTCGATGTCTCTAGTCATGTCCTCACCTGCTCGATATCGGGTAGGCGCGCGTAGTAGGAGCGTTTCGCGGCCTGACGGTCCTCGTTCCGGTGCCGGTACCGGTGCTCCATCCGCACGTCCCACAGCGGCTCCGCGGGAGCGAGATCCTGTGTCGTGTTGCCTCGCAGCACCCCTTGGGGGCTCGTCCACACGTAGTGCGCGCCCTCCACGCGAATGCCCCGCTGCGCCCGCAGGAGCCTCCTGTCGAGCACCTCAGAGCCGTCCCGGTCCCAGATCCGCACCTCAGCGACATCGTTCGCAGACGCTGCCAGGAGACGCTTCGTGTCGGGCGGGACGTCGGTGAGCACCTCGTCGGCGTCGACCACCAGCAGCCAATCGGATTCGGTCGTGACGAGCTCCGCGGCACGGAACATCCAGTCCCGCTTCTCCACCTCACCGCCCCACCAAGGGGACCGGGGTGTGTGGACCGTGCACCCGATCCCCGCACCCGCGGCAGTGTGCGCGATGACATCCGCCTGCTCGCTCCCAGATGCGGGCTTCCGCAACGCCCCAGGGAACTGCGCGTACGGGCCGTCGACCGCGATCACGTGATCGCAGAGCCGCGCCAGGGCCGCCACCGTAGCGGCGAGCCACGACGCGGGCTCCTCATACCACGACAGGAGGCCGACGACCCGCATCAGCTAACCGAACGTCGGCGCGACGAGACCGGCGCCGCCGATCTCCACGACGGACTTCGGGTAGCGGGCCGCGGTGAACGCGAGGTAGCCGTACACCTGCAGGCGCACGGTCAGGGTGCCCGACCCGACGTCCGGGAGGACGCGGGTGCGGATGCCCGACTCGTACAGGAGCAGGTCGGAGGCGCGCATCACGAGGATGACGTCCTCGTTGGTGCCGGTGCCGAGCGTGGTCGGCAGGTTCGGGTCGGTGACGACCGGGAGGCCGTGCATCTGCCCGACGACCTGCTCCGCGCCGACGACACCGAGGGTCGCCATCGAGTTCTGCGGGTTGCCCGCCGACGGGACCACCAGGGGACGGTCGTTGCCGTCGACCGCGGCCAGGAACCACGCCCAACGGCGCGGGTGCATGACGATGACCGTCGGCGGCATGAACCGCAGCGTGTGGACACGCTGCACGGCGTCCGCGATCTTCCCGTACACGCTGACGACGGTCGCGGTCCCCGCGGTGACGGTCTCGATGCTGGAGGTCGACCGGATACCGGTCACCTGACCCGAGGAGCCCGAACCGGAGATGACCTGGAGGTCGAGCTTGGTCGCGTAGTCGGCGACCAGGTCGCGGAACACGACCTCATCGAAACTGACGGGCGACTGGTCGAGCAGCTGGATCGCGACGTCCTGCTGACCCGCGATGGTCCGCACCGGGGCCGTCACGGACGTGTCGGTCAGGTCCGTTTCGGAGACAGCACCGTTGTCGGCGGTCTGGACCGCAGTGCTCGTGCCGGTGGCGACCTTCGGGACGTTGATCGAGTCCGTGCCCGCGGGCAGCGCCTGCGAGGTGACGACGTTCGCGGTCGCGCGGCCCGCACGAGCGAGCTCGACCCACTGGGACATGAGCCACAGCGGCGGCACGAAGTAGCCGCCGTTGCCGTCGGTGCGGTTGAGGTCGCGGTACTCCTTGTCGGTCGCAACCTCCTGCGCGTGCCGGCGGAGGCGCTCGATGGAGTCCCCGGAGCCGTCCATGTTCAGCTGGACGCGGGCGAGGTCCTGGAGGTAGGAGCGGCCGTTGCCCTGGTCGTAGACGCGGGCTTCGTTCGCAACCGAAGCGCGGGCGCGGGCCTGGCGGACGGCCAGGGCGCCGGCGGTGAGCTGCCGGTCGCGGTCCATCTCGTCGGAGAGCTCGGTGATGCGCTCGTCGTAGGAGCGGAGCTCGCTGTCCTTGGACTTGATCTGCTCGGTGAGGGACCCGAACTCGGTCTCCTCGTCGGCGGAGAGGTCCTCGCGGGCCTCTTCCTTCGCCAGGTCGATGATCGCCGACCGCTGCGCGAGGAGCGTCTCCCGCTCCCCGGCGGCGGCTTCGCGCCGCTTGATGAGCCGCTGGAGCCGCTCATCGATGACAGTGACGCTGCGCGTCATCGTCTCGTTGTTGTCCACCATTTGGACACACCTCTTCCTTGGTGAGAGTGGTTTCGTGTGTCCGGTCGTCGGGTGGGCACGGCGTCAACGCAGGTGCACACGACCAAGGTGTGTGCGGCGTGCGGTTGAGGTGTGTCCGGCGCGTGTACCGGTTCTTGCTGGCCCGCGTGGTGCGGGAGGTCTAGTAGTCGTCGAGGAGCCGCTCAGCAGCGGCCACCGACATCGCAGGGCGGGGCCTCGACGCACGGACGAGCTTCCCGAGGGCTTTCTGCGCCTCGACGAGGTCGTGCATGCCGATCGAGCGGGCCTCAGCCAGTGCATCGTCGGATTCGAGGACCGACAGGAGACTGCGCAGGCTTGAGGAGGTCGCGGGGTTCGCACCGAAGTTCACGACGCTCACGTCACCGCGGTCGATCGACACCTCGACCATGCGGCGCTCCGACTCGTCCTCGTTCCACTCCTGCCGGATGACACGGAACGCGAACGACATCTGGTCCATGTCGCCGCGGTTCATCTTCGTTTCGAGGCGCTGCACGTCCGGGTCACGCCGGTCCAGGTCCGCTTCGACCATGAGGCCCTTCGAATCCGTGGAAAGCTTGAGCGTCCCCGACTTCGTCCTGGCGAGCGGCATACCCTCGTGGTTGATGAGCAGGTGCACGTCCGGTTTCGAACGGAGCGTCTTGTCAAACGCCCGCCGGTCAACGATCTCCATCCACCCCGCGGGCGGACCCCCGTACACCTCATAAGGCTCGTCGAACACCGACGCATACCCCGTGAGCGCGAGGGAATCCCCGGCCTCACGGAACTCGAACTCGCTCACGGCAACGTGGCGCCGCTCCGGGGCCCCGTTCAGGCGGTCACGCTTGCTCATTCCGTCTCCTTCGCTGCCCCAGCAGGTTTCGCCAACTGCTGCAGCGGCGTGTAGTCCTGGCCCTGCCCGCCAGGCAGAGGCGCCTCGTCTTCCCAGGCTCGGATCTCGTCGATCGAGTTCTTGCCCATTTGGCGGGCCGTCAGGTAGTTCTTGTACCGGGTGCCGATATCGACCCGCACGAACGCGTCGGCGTTGAATTTCACGTACTGGTTCTTCGGCAGGAGCCGTGAGAACGGCTGCTCCAGGGTCACCAGCCACGGCAGGAGCGCGAACTGGACGAACTCGATCTGCCGCTGCTCGGGTGACGAGTACGTGTACGTGCCGCCCGTCTCGCCGCCGATGAACTCCGGGGGCACCCCGTAGATCGCGGCGATCTGCGTCGCTGTCAACCGGGCTGCCTCAACGAACTTCGCGTCGCCCGGGTTGACCGTGATCGCCTCGTAGTCCCAGTCAGACCCGTACACGAGCGGCTCGTGGGACCGGATCGACGCAACCAGCCGCTGCTTGATCGCAGTAGCCTGCGCCTGGGTGATCGTCTGGTTCACGTTCTTGAACCGGCCCGGCGGGACCCCACCGGACTTGTACCAGTCGTCCGCGAACCTTTGTGCAGCAAGCCCAGTCGAGGTCGTGACCGCGAATGCCGCGATCGGCGACAGCCCCCACACCCTCCCGGGGAGCGTGAACCACGGGATATGCAGGACATCCTCAGTCGGGAGCCGCACATCCCGCCAATGCCACACCGGGTCCGTCGGCGAACCGACCTTCCCGACCGGCATCGAATCATCCACCCGCACATCCGCAGGATTCAGCCACTCGATCTTCGTCGCATACTCAAGGTCGTCCCGCTCAAGCACCAGACCCACCGCGTTCCCCTGGTACGCCAGGGAAGTCACGGACTTGAAAATCCAGTCCCGATAAGTCCCAACCATCGCCGGATTCTCGAAGAAACCAGCGTTCGGGAGCTTCTCTCGACGGTTTCCGACCTTCCGGTACCGCTGCAACGGCAACGTCGACACCGCCGACGCCAACAACCGCCCAGCCGCGAACACCGGCGCCAGACGCAGCGCCCCATCAACACTCAACGCCGTCGGATCAGCAAGCGGCGCCGACGGGAACGACATCGACTCCGGCGTCAACGCCCGCTGCTCACCACGCCCGAACAGCCTCTGGAAGAGGTTAGGCAACACGCTCTCCCATCAGAAAATGCTCTCCAACACGTCATACTCGGCGTCGGTCACCAGATGCGCCCGCGCCTCCCAGGCGAACCGCGCATGCGACCCCGCCACCAGCGGCGAAATGTCAATCCCAGAGACCTTCCGGCCCCAACCCCACGCCTCGCCAAGAGGCCGGGTCTTGGCACCGGCCACCGCGGTGTTCAACTGCGGCTGGTCGATGTGCCGCAGGGTCGCCTGCGTGACCGCGTCGATCATCTGCCCGCACGACGCCGCCACCTCCGCAGACGTGAGAATCAGCAGATCTCCGAACTTCGGGCTCTCGGGGTCCTCCGGCTTGCGGAATCCGTGCTTTTCGAGCTCCACCAGAAGCGAACCGGCCGGGCCCTTCACATCCAGTGCGATCGCGACCGGCTTCCACCGGTCCCTGAGGGCAACCAGCCGCCGGATCACCCAGTCCGTTCCCGGGAGGTGCTCGACGATCTCCATGTGCCCCAGGCCGTCAGCGCGAACCCCGTAGGCCGCGACCGACGCATAGTCCCGTGACGGCGTGATATCGACCGACAGCGCCATCGCCCCGTCAATCCCGGAGTCGAGATCCGCCAAACGGCCCCACTGCTCGGGGTCGATCACTGATCCGCCCGCCGCGGCCGGCCACACCCCGAGCCGTTCCCGAGCGAACTCCTCGGGCGGAAGCGCGTCGAGCTCCTTCTGGACGAACGTCTCGGAGATGCGGATCCCCAATGCGGGGTTCGTCCGGTACCACAGGTCCCGATCCGCGATCGACTCCGCGAGCGTCGGCGACGCCATATTCAGATCGGCGCCCCAGTCCAGGTACACCAGGCCCGGTGAGCCGTTCTTGCCGCGCTTCCGCAGCTCGCACAGGAACGCTGCGGCTTCCTTCGGGGGCGTCGAGTAGTAGTTCACTTGCGGGTTCGGCCTCGCCGACAGCGTCGGCAGCAGCGCGGCCATCTGGTCCGCGGTCAGCGCGTACGCCTCGTCGAGGATGATCCGGTCCGCCGAGAAACCACGACCAGAACCGCCAGACCTGGCGACGAACCGGAGCCGCTGCCCCGACAGAAGTTGAATGCCTTCCTCGCCGTGCGCCTGCGTGATCTTCTTGACCTTCTTACGCAAGTCATCGGTATTCGTCACCAGCGCCAAAACCCGCTGGAACGCCTCCTGAGCGGTCTTGAACTCATGCGCCGAATGCAGAATCAACTGCTCCCCAAGCACGAACAGGCCGCACAACTCCGTGGCCTCGATGATCCCGCCCTTGCCGTTCTGGCGCGGCGCGATCACCCCGGTCTCCATCGCCGCCCACGACCCGTCCTCAGCCTCGCCGAGGATGTCGTCGACCGCGAGCTCCTGCCACTCGTCGAGGATCAGGCCCGCGGCCTCGGCCTGCTCGATCGCTTCCGCGCCGGCGCTACTCGCCCGCGGCGGCACGCTCCGCAGGACCGGCCTTTGCGAGCCGAGCCGCCCGCCGTGCTGCGAGGTCATCAGAGGTCGAGACCTCCTTGCCCGTCGGAATCTGCTCCAGCTCGCGCATGACCTCGCGGAGCTCCTTCGAAATGGTGGCGGCGTCCTTGCCCTCGGCGGCATCGAGCCGCTCCGCGAGCTGGTCGCGCATCGACTCCAGCGACCGGCGACGATCCCCAGAACGGACAACAGCCACAAGAGACTCG
>ENA-UOUW01000015-UOUW01000015.1-bioreactor-metagenome-genome-assembly--contig:-NODE-15-length-41517-cov-26.063576_pt1 | contig 41517 bp, 68 predicted proteins | sample MGYA00238153_ERZ761573 | MGnify/ENA primary metagenome ERZ761573 (study PRJEB28894, sample SAMN06264780) | bioreactor metagenome | isolation source: Switchgrass | place: USA:Austin, Texas | collected... | reverse complement strand
GCCCTGCACGCCGAATCCTGATCCGAGACCCCCTATCCCCTCACAGCGTGCTCGGATCAATGTCCACAATTATGCGCGAGGGTGTGGGCTGAACAGCATTGTGTTTGGCCCATCGCACCCTCGCACCATGACGTGAGTTGCAGCCGTAGTGCGCGAGCGCCACGTTGTCCCTACTCAACGGTGCACCACCATGCTCAATGGCAATGATGTGGTCCACGCTCCTGGACTGTGGTGTACACCCACGCAGGCCCTTGTTCACAGGCCTGCCACAGCGCACGCAGTGCGTCTCATGAGGGTCTGCGTACACCCGCGCACACAGGGCCCTCCAGGGGCGCCCTTTCCTGCCGGCCCACCTCGCCATAGGGCCTCCATAAAGGCCGCTCCCAGAAAGACCTTTCCGAAAGAGGCCCTCAGAGATCCTTCCCAGAAAAGGGCGTTCTGAAAGCCGATTTCTGTACCCCCGCTTAAAAGCGGAAGAAGTGGCGCAGGCCGGATTCGAACCGGCGACCTCATGGTTATGAGCCACGCGAGCTACCAAGCTGCTCTACTGCGCTACGCACGCAGCCCCCGCACCGAAATGCGAGGGCTGCGTCCCCGGAGCCGATCCCGGGCGACAGGCAGGGTAGTCATCAGCGGACCATGGCGACCTCCCAGGCGGAGACACACCTGTGGCACTGCACCCATGATGCGAACCGTGACCACCAAGGTCAAGTCACATCCCGTGACGCGCCGCCCCGGGGTGACCCAGCCGTGTACGCCTCGGCGTCCAGCAACTGCTCGGCGGCGTAGGCGCCGGCCGCGCCGAACCGGCGGGGCGGGTCGACGTGCGGGAAGCCCGGGCGGCCGCACGCCGGGCAGTCGGCGGTCGCCGCGCCGGCGACGTGGCCGGCCGCCTTCGCCCGGCGAACCCAGTCCCCGAGCCGGGCCCGCTGGACGCCCAGCTGCTGAACGGCTTGCGCCGTCGTCCACCACCTGCGGCCGTCCGGGCCGATCACCGCGGCCGCCACTCCATGCCGGTCACCACCGTCCCCGCTTGCGCCGTCGGTAGGCCGCGTGCATGCGCCCGATACGGGCGCGGCGCAGTTGCCGAACATAGGCGAGCCATGCCCGAGCGACGTGCGCTGGCAGCGTGACGGTGATGGTCCGCTCCACCGGGAGGTCGAGCAGCGGCATCGGACCGTCCCAGTGACCGGAGAAGGTGAACGAGGCGTCCCGTAGCGCGGCGAGTCGGCCGGTTGCCCAGCTGGTCTCAGCTGCCTCGGCTGCGGGCTCGGTGGGCAGCTCGATGTCCATGGCGTAATCGGCCAGGTCGACGCCGTTGAAGCTGACCGTCGCCCCGGTCAGGTGGATGGTGGCCATCAGCCCTCCGTCTCGCGTGTTGTGGTGCTGAACAGCAGGTCGGCGACCTCGCGGAGGTCCTTGCGGTGCAGCTCTCCGTACCCCATGAAGCCGCTGACGGGCGGCTCGTCGCTGTCGAGTGGCGGCATTGTGCCGACGTTGAGCAGGGCATTGCCGAAGTAGAAGGCGTGGTCGGTGACGGCGACGATGCGTACGGTGCGGCCTGGCTTGAGGAACACCTGGGCGTCGCCGCGCCAGTCCAGGAGACGGCCGTCGGATTCGACAGTGAGGCTTCCTGGGGTGAGCGGTTCGCCGTCGATCGAGACCAGCATGGTGGGTCGGTGGGCCATCGGGTCAGGCTCCCATCTCGGCGGTGTGGATCGGGGCGGCGGCCGGCCGGCGGCACCGCCGGTCGTAGCTGCCTGCGCTGCACCGGTCCGGGGTCTCGCCGAGCCGGGCGTAGACCTCCTGGTCGGTCTCCCAGCGGAGCACCGGCACCGCCAGCGTTCCGTTCAGCTTGGTCTTGAACTCGCCGGTGTGGACCTCGTTGCGCTCGATGTCGACCCGGAACGGCGCGAACGGGTGCGGGAAGTCCCGGAGGAACTCCTCGGGTGTGGCCTTGGCCGGGTCGACGCCGATGAGCGCGGCGAGCCGGCGCAGGACGCGGACATCGTCGGTCTCGAAGCTGCCGGAGCAGATGAGCGGCGAGTCGGTGGCCAGGTCGAACAGCCGCTGCGCGTCCTTACGGCGGATCGTGACCGGGAACGCTTCGCCGTCGCATGACCGTTCGGCGTAGGCCCGGGCGGCGGCGAGCGCGCCGTCCCATTCGATGCCGGGGTAGCGGTAGCCGAGGATGCGCAGGTGCCTGCGGATGGCCTCGTTGGTGTCGTGCGCCAGGGTCATGCTGTCGCTCCTTCGCTGTTCATTGCTGGCCCGCGAGGTCGCGGGATTGCCAGCCGCCGTGGCCTTGGCCGCCGTGGCCGAGCCGGGGCCGGGCCGGTTGCGGCTGGTAGTCGATCGCGGCCCACAGCTCGTCTTCGGTGGCGCGGTTCCACACGTGCGGCAGGCCGGGTCGTTTCTCGCTGCGCCGGCAGCCGCACTCGTCGACGTCGGGTTCGGCGTCGCCGGTGCACCGGCAGGACGCTGAGATGCAGCGGATCAGGCGGGTCGCTTCGCGTTGCAGTGAGCGGCGGCCGCACGCCGGGCACCGGGCCGGCCGGCCGGTCTGGTCGTCGACGAGCTGCTCGGCCGGGTCGTCGTCGGCGCCGGCCGCGGCCCTCGCCGTCCGGTCGGCCCGGGCCAGCAGCTGCTCCGCCGCGGCGGCGAGCTCGGGGTCGCGGACGGTGGCGATCGCGCCGGCGACGACCAGGGCGCCGTCGCGGCCGGTGTAGCCGAGGCCGATGCCGCAGCCGGTGATCCAGTCGAGCATGGCGGGTACGTCCGGCAGTGCCCGCTGGTGCACGCCGCGGGGGCGGGTGCCGCCGGCCGGGACCGGGTGGCTGGGGGCGTGCCCGGCGGCGGCCAGGGCGGTGACGGCGTCGGTGACGAGCTGGGCGACGGTGACCCGGGCGTCGACGACGTCGAGCCGGGCGGCCGCCGGCGAGGCGGGCAGCGCGGACATGCCGTGGGCCAGGTTCCAGGCCCGGTAGGCGCGGTCGGAGTGGCCGCGGGCCTCGAGCCGCTCGGCCTGCTCGTCGGTCATGGCCCGGGCCGGTGCCGGGCTGGCCGGGCCCGGCACGGTGAGCTCGGTCAGCCAGGCCCACGCGGAGCGGAGCTGGTCGGCGGTGAGGTGGATCTGCTCGACGGCGTAGGCGGCCGCCGCGGCCTGGACCGGGCTTGGCGTCATTGTGGGGGCTCCTTGCTGTTCGGCGGGTTGGCCGGGACGGAGCCGGCGGGCCAGACCGGGGGCCAGTGCGGTTCGGCGGAGATGTAGGCGGGCGGGTCAGCAGGCTGGCGGGAGCGGCGGTGGTAGACGTCGGGGTGTTCGGGCTGGCGGGGTTCCTGGTGGGCGTAGCGGCTGGTGGCGGGGATCAGGTCGGGTGTCCCGCCCCGACCCATCCCGGACGGTCCGGCGGGCCGGTCGGACCGGTGATCGGCGGGTGGTGTGGTCGGTGACGGGCGCACCGCTGGTGTCGGATCGGGTTTCGGATCGTGATGTCGATCGCCGATCGGATCGGTGATCGGATCACCGACCGGTTTTTGTTCGTGATCGGTGATCCGGTCGGTGTTCTGCTGATCGGTCGGTGGTTGCGCGGTGGTCGGCGCCTGATCCGCGGCGACCGGGGGCGGGGGGTCGAGCAGCTGCAGCGGGCGGCGTTCCATGGCCGCGGCCTGCTCTGGGGTGGGTTCGGGGAGCAGCACCATGTCGGCCTCGTACGGGGTGCGTTTGCCCTTGGCCTCGTTGCAGCGGCCGCACGCGACGACGAAGTTCCCGCCGTCGGGGGTGGCCGGCTGGTCGGGGTCGACGTGGTCGTAGTGCAGCACCTTGCGGCGGTCCTTGGCCCGCACGGCCTTCGGCGAGAGCGGACCGGAGCGGCAGTACCGGCAGCAGCCGCCGTCGCGGCGGTAGACCAGGCCCTTGAGCCGGGCGTCGCGCAGGTCGGCCTTCTGGGCCCGGTTGCGGTTGTATTCGCGCCGGGACGGGTTGCGGCGCAGGAAGTTGTGGATCCGGTAGCCGTAGCCGGTCACCCAGGTGTCGCCGAGGCACTCGCATTCGTCGCCCGGGCGGTGCAGCAGCGGCTTGTCGCCGAGCACCGGCGTGCACAGCTTCTCGACGATCTTCCGGCGGCCGCGGCACAACCGCATGACGGCGCCCTCGGTGAGGTAGCCCTCGGACAGAATGTGCGAGGCCTCGCTCTTGAGCCGGGCGTAGGCGGCCTGCAGCTGGTCGACGACGTCGGCGACGCCGTCGGCGAGCACCTCCCACACCGGCCGGCTGTGGAAGTCGTCTGATTCGAGCCAGTACGGCACGTTGCCCCCGCAAGATCAACTCATTGATCGGTTTGGATCAAGCCGCGGATACGCGAAGGCCCGGCCACCCCCGTCAAAGGGAAGGCCGGGCCGGACTCGCTCCAGCAGTCAGTTATGGGTCGGTCTCTTCGCACGTGGTGTACCCGTGTGCCCACGCGAGCAGCACCACGGCGAACTGGAACAGCACGAAGGCCACCCCCAGCGCGGACCGCCACCAGCCGAGCCAGCCGGCGGCCGCGGCCACCACGGCGTGCGACAGCAGCAGAAACCCCGCCAATCCGGCGACCCGGCCGGGCGCCCACCGCGGTGGAGTCCGGTGCTCGCCGCTCACGGTCCGCCACCCCCAGCCGCCGAAGTGCCCTCGGGCTTTGCGACCCAGGCCCGCCAGATCCGCTCGGTCAGCGACCGGTCCCCGCCCAGGCGCTCGTAGAGCAGGGTCCACAGCTCGTCGGTGTCTACGCGCCGCCCGGCCGCCGCCTGCTCGCTGAGCCAGGTCCAGTGCTCGATCACCGGGCACCCCCGGTTTGGTCGAGCAGGCCACGCAATCGCTCGGCGTACTGGAAGCTGACGCCGTGCGGCGAGCAGTACCCGGCCAGCTCGTCGGCGAACGCGTACGCGGCCGCCACCACGGCGAGCAGGTCCTCACGGGACCACTGGTCACGGCCCGGGTGGCCGGGCGTATCGAGGTAGCGCAGCTGCGCGACCCGGTAGGAGTCCTTGCCCCGCCCCCACTGTCGGGCCCGGTGCTGCAGCAGCGCCGCCCGCTCGCAGACCTCGTCCAGGTCCTCGTCGAGGTGCACGTCGTGCACCTGGTCGCGGACCTCGAAACCGGTGTGGCGACGATGCACGATCACGTACCGCGGCAGCTGAGCCGGGACACCGGGGCAGCGCCGGAGGGCCACACCGGCCGGCCCGTCGGGCTCGTGCTCGGCGTGGGGTTGCGTGTTCTCACACAGCAGGCGGCGCCCGGTCACGGCCGGGCCTCCCGTCGCTTGAGGGTTACCACGACGGTTCCGTTGCGGTGGCGTTGCTCGTGGGCGACGTACATGGGTTCGGCGCACACGATGGCGTACTGGCCGGGTTTGAGCTCTTGGACGGCTTCGTCGGCGAGGTCGAGGTCGCGGGCGGTGACGCGGATGATGGGGCGCTCGCTCATCAGAGGGTCTCCGATCCGCCGGCGAGACGGTCGATCGCGACGGCGAGGAGCTGCGCCAGCGACGGCTTGTCGGAGTGCCGCGCCAGGTAGGTCGCGAATCCGGCCAGTGCGACCTGTGGGTGCATGTCGCCCTCGGACAGCGCGGTCCGGTGCACCTGGATCAGGGCGTCAATGCGGGCGCTGATGCTGGCGAGGACCTGGTCGTTGTGGGCGAGCTGCTGCGCGGTGGGTTCTCGTTCAGTGGTCACCGGGTGCCACCTGGAAGACGGTCAGGCCGATCGAGCGCCAGGCCTCGACGACCTGGCGGCGGTCGTCGAGCACGCCGAGCACGCGGTAGCGGTGGCGGATCTCGCGGTCGAAGATCTCCAGCTTGACGATGGAGTCCTTGCGGTTGTCGCCGTCGGCGCGCATGTGCAGGACCGATCCGGGGACGCCGACGTGCTCGGTCAACCAGGCCTCGGTGTCGGCCCGGCAGTACTCCTTGCGGCCCGAACAGAACACGATCTCGTGGCCGGCGAGGTAGAGCGTCTGGACCAGCTGGACGACCGGATCGTTGGGCTTGTCCTCCTTGACGCGGCTGCCGTCGTAGGGGCTGCGGTCGCCCATCAGCGCGACGGTGCCGTCGACGTCGACGATGTACGCCGTGGGCGCCTCGGCGGGTGGTGTGTACGGGGCTCTGTCGTGGCCGGGTTCGTCCGGCAGCGGGCCGAGCCGGTCACCGGAGGCGATGTACTTGTGGTGCATCTGCCGGATCCGGTGCTCCGGGACCTGCCGGCCAGGACGCGCGGCGTTGCGTTCCAGGCAGGTCTCCAGCGGCACGTCCCGCAGGTCGTGCACGGCGAACTCCGCGCCGTGCATCTGGGCCAAGGCCCGCAGTTCGCGGGCGGAGCGCTGGGGCAGGTTCGTGTCGTCGCAGACCACGTCCAGGCCGCGGTCGAGCAGCGTACGGATCAGCGCGTTGCGGGCGGCGCGCACGCTGGGCTCGGTGCCGGTGGCGTTCCCGGCCGCGTTCGGGACGATGTGGGCGCCGTTGTGCAGCATGCTGCGCAGGTTGTCGCGGTTGACGCGGACCCGGGCGGCCGGGTCCTCGGCGACGTACGCGCGGGCCCAGTGGGTCTTGCCGGCGCCGGGCAATCCGCGGGTGATGGTCAACGTGGGCATCAGGCGGTCTCCTCGCTGTGGGTGCGGCCGGTGGGCGTGAGGAACGGGCCGGGTTTGGCGCGCTGGTACAGCTGGGCGGTGATGTCGCGGCCGTCGAGCAGCGCGAACATCGCCCACCGGTCCGGGTGCTCGGCCACCCGCAGCGCGAAGGCCTTGCGTTCTGCCCGGTCCAGGTCCTGGCCGTCCGGCTCGTACTGCACGGGCTGGCGCTCGAGGATCTGGTGGAAGTCGGCGAGCAGGCGGCCGTGCTCGGTCGCGACGGTGTCCTCGATGGCGGCGGCGGTGTCGCGGACCCAGGCGTGGAACTCGTCGGGCAGGTGCATGAGCAGCTCGTCGACGGGCCGCTGCGCGGCCACGTGCTCCCACACCGTGCGGGCGGTCAACCCGGTGATGATCTTGTGGAGGGCGACGTAGTCGTCCTGTTTGATCTTCACCATCTGGTTGCCGATGTTGTCGTAGACGACCACGCCCTCGGCGTTCTTGCGGGGCTTGAGGGCGAGGGCCTCGGCGAAGGTGAACGCGTTCATCGTCTGCGCGACCGGCCCGGGCCAGCCTGTGAACACCTGCATCGACTCCGGTGGGATGGCCCTACCCCACAGGTCCATGCCGCCGATCAGGACCAGGTCGTCTAGGCCGGCGTAGTCGAGCACGACCCGGTTGGCCGGGTAGATGATCTCGACCAGGGTGGTGGTGTTCGGCAGCGGCGCGTAGCCGGCGTACCGGGTCCGGAGCACCCGGGTGGCGTGCACCGCCTGCTCAGAGGTGAAGCTGCCGCGGGTCGCGACCGCCCACCCGCCGGACGGCACCGGGTAGATGATCCCCAGGCTGCCGTCGAGCTTGTCCGCGACCACCACCGACGTGTCCAGGCCGATCACCGGCGCGCCCGGCTGGCCGTGATTGAAGAACTTGCCGAATCCGCGGGCCACCACCTTGCCGGTCGCGGCGTTCTGGATCAGGCCGCGGCAGGCGAGGGTGGTGCGGTTCCACGCACCCGGGGTCACCGCGCACAGCTCGGTGTAGTTCCAGATGCGCAACGGTTCGGTCGGGTGGTCCTGGGCCCGGACATGCCCGGCGAGGACAGCCTGGGCGAGCTCGGCGTGGTCGACGACGTCGTACAGGTCGGTCATCGGATGCTCCCGGTCCCGCCGGCGAGCCGCAGCCCGGTGGCGTTACGCAGCCCGGTCGCCTCGTTGGCGTCGAGCAGCGGCGGCGGTTTCTGGATCCGGGCGTCGGCGAGGTCGGTGGCCCGGGCGAGCAGCGCGGCGGCGCGGTCGGCGTCGGTCTCCGGCTCGATCCGCAGGATCCGGGCGACCGGGGTGCGGATCATGTCGTCGAGGTCGTCGATGATGCGGTGGCAGTCCACCACCACGATCAGCACCTGCGGCGTGGCCGGCGCGTTCAGCAGGTCGCGGCGGATCACGTGCAGGCCGTTCGCGCCGATCTCCTTGGGCAGCGTGGCCTTCAGCTTGGTCGCGTAGCTCATCTCTCGATTCCTGGTGGGACACGCGCCCGGGGTGGCGGCGGCCGGCACGGTTGGTCAGAACCCGAACAGGGTCGCGGCGGCGAGGAGGGCCGCGGCGATCAGGAAGACGCTGACGTGCCGCCGGCTGATCCAGTCGACGGCACGGATCCAGCGGTCGGTCACTTCTCCGCGAGCGTGAGCGTGGGGGTCTTGATCGTCATGGGGGCGTCGGTGAGCAGCCACCGGCCGTTCCACTGGATCTCCACGCCGGTGTCGGTGAAGAAGTAGATGCCGCCCTCGTCGCCGCCGAAGCTGCCGTCGTCGGTGGGGCCCTGGACGACCTGGGGGCAGTAGGAGCCGTTGCAGGTGTCGACGATGTCGTCGGTGGGGGTCAGCTGCGCGCCGGTCGAGGTGACCTTGCCCTTGATCACGTAGTAGGCGTAGACGCCGCCGGTGTCGGCCAGGAGGTAGATGTAGCGGGTCCGGTCCGGCTGGTTGTTGCGCTTGAGGTGCTCGATGATGTTGGCGCGTTCGAGCGAGTCGGTCAGGTTCGGGATCGGGTCGTTCTTCTTCTGCGCCTCGAAGTTCGCGTTCGCGACCGGATTGTTCTGCTCGGTCTTCTCGGCGTCCTCGCAACCGGTGAGGGCGAGCAGCAGCAGGGCGACGAGGCCGGCGAGGGCCAGCTTGATGCGGCGGGTGAAGGTCATTTCTGCTCCTGCAGGCAGTTGGTGGTGGGGTCGGACTCGTCGATCTGGAACGGCAGGGCGGGATCGCGCCATCGGCCGCGGGAGACCTTGGTGGCCTCGGCGTTGTAGGCGCCGACCATCTCCATGCAGCGGTTGACCAGGCCGCGGTAGTTGGTGGTCGCGAACTCGTCGCCGGGTTTGGCCTGCAGCTCGGCCCAGGCCACCCCGATCCGCCGGTCGGTCGATTTGATCTGCTCGTACTGGCCGGCGAACCATTCCTGCGCGTTGGTGCGGTTACGGCCGTCGTTGGTGATCCGGGCCTGGTCGCCGGCGCCCTTGGCATCGGAGACGGCGACCTTGATCCCCCAGACGACGCCGCCGAGCACCAGCAGCACGGCCACGGCGGCGCCGAGCCAGGCCAGCACGGACAGGCCGGCGCGGCGGCCGGCGTAGTTGGCGTCGCGGACGTCTTGGCGCAGCTGGTCGCGATCCAGTCGGGTCACGATGTCTCCTCGAGAGCTCGGTTGGCGGTGGCGTGTTGCTGCTGTTCGGCGGCGCGGGCCAGGGCCGCGTCACCGAGGTCGGTGGTGGCCCAGGGCCACATCTCGGCGTCGGGCTCACCCCGCGGCAGCCGGACGAGGCCGTGCCCGGCGAGGACCTTGAGCCGGGCGCGGGCCTTGCGCAGCCCGCCCGGGCCGCGGCTGGGGTCCTGCTGGTAGTCGTCGCCGTCGGCGGGGCTGTCGCCGCGGCGTAGCCGGTGCCGGGCGACCCGGCCGGCCGCGACGTCGCGCAGCAGCTGCACCTGATCGGGCTCGAGCTGGATGCGGCCCATCAGCGCCTCCCGCGGTCGGGCAGGTCGGCCAACGGGGACCGCCGGCCGGGCGGTGTGGCCCGCACCGCCGCCCAGTCGATCGTCGGGTCGGCGAGCAGCTCGTCGAGGTCGCCGGTGCGGAACAGCTGGACGGCGGGCGCCTCTCGGCGCCGCTGCCACCCGGAGTGCACCCGGGCGACCGGCCTGAGCCGGCCCGCGCGGACCAGGTGGCCGACGTCGACGGGCCGGACCCGCAGGTACGCGGCCGCCTCGTCGCGGGTGCGCTGCCAGCCGGTGCGGGCCGCGGCGGTGAACGCGTCCCGGTCACGGAACGCGGCCACGCTGCGGCCGCTGTAGAGCCGGTGGCCCTTATAGGATCCGGCGCGCTCGATCAGCCCGGCCCGGGCGAGCTCGACCACGGCGTCAGGGTCGACGTCGACGCCGAGCCGCTGCGCGAGGACCTCGGCCGCCCGGCTGGCGCCGAGGTCGGGCACGTCGCCGATCCGGGCGCGGATCTCATCGAGGCGGCCGCGGGCGTCCTCGACGACCTCGGCCGGCCACCGCCCGTCCGGGCCGGCCGGCGGGATCAACCCGTCGGCCAGGGCCCGGGCGAACTCCCAACCGGACAACCCGAGGCTGTCGGGGAACTGGCGCGGCCCGTAGGTGCGCCCCCGGCCGGCGGTCATGACCGCCACCGGGGGTGCTCGGGCGGGCCGGCGGCGGCGAGCCGGGCCCGCAGGTCAGCCAGGTCGTACCGGCTGGTGGAGACGTTCTCGATGTGGTGCCGGCCGCTGATCTCCGCTTCGCCCCAGCCGGTGAGCGCGGCGACCGGGCGGCCGTCCGGGCCGCGGTGGACCTTGGTCACCATGGTCGGGATCAGGTCCGGGTCGTGGACGGCGACGTGATGGTTCACCGCCGCCGCGGTGCTGGTCCGGGTGCGCCACCGGTTGTCTCGCAGCTTGGCGAGGGCTAGGTAGCGGGTGGGGGTCAGCAGCAGCACGTTGAGCGCGATCGCGGCCGGGGTGCCGACCAGCCAGGACCACCATTTCTGGCCGGCGGGCATCCCGGGCCGGCCGATCAGATAGAGGGCGGACAGCCCCCACCTGACGACCACGTACGCGCCGGCGTACACGGCCAGGGCGCGCAGCCCGGCCGCCTGGCCGTACCGGGCGTGGCCGGTCACCGCGCCGAGGATGATCCCGGCGGCCGCCCACACGGCGAGGGCGGGGGCGAGCAGCAGCTGCAGGATCCCGTACACCGGCGACAGCAGCTGCCGCGGGGACAGCCGCCGCACGACGTACGGCAGCATCCACCACCACGACCGGGCCCAGCGCAGCCGCTGCCGGTAGGTGCCGGCCAGGGTGGCCGGCATGTCGGTGGCCACCAAGGCCTCGGCGACCCCCACGACCTGGCCGCGCTCGAGCGCCCGCAACGCCAGCCACCGGTCGTCGCCGGTGCCGCACTCCACCGCGTACGCCTCGAGGTGGTCGTAGAGCAGGTCGGCCCGATACAGCGCGAGCGCCCCGGAAGTGGTCTCCAGGCAGCCCAGCACGGTGCGCGACGCGCGCATCATCACGCAGCTGGCGCCGATGTCGATGTCCGCCGCCCGCGCGACCAGCGAGTCGCGGTAGTTCTTCACGTGGATCCAGCCGGTCGCGGCCTGCACCCGCCGGTCGGACATCGCGCGCAGCAGCTGCTCGAGCGCGTCCGGGGCCGGCCGCGAGTCCGAGTCGACGGTCAGGATGTAGGCGTACCGGTTCGACCGCCACCGCCCCGCACTGAGCCGGCCGTGGGCCTTGAGGACCTCGACCTGGGCGCCGCGCTTGCCGGTGTTCGGCTGCCTGCGCCACGTCACCCGCGGATGCGCGAACGGCAGCACCGGCTCGGTGGAGCCGTCGTCGATCACCTCGATGTCGACGTCGACGGTCTGCGCGAGCAGGCTGCGTACGCAGCCGATCAGGTTCCACCGGTCCTCGTTGAAGGCCGGCACGATCGCCAGGACCCGGCCCGCCGCGACCGGCCGGCGCGTCCACCGCCGGCCCACGAAGAACGCCCCCAGGCAGAACGCGATCACGACGGCGCCGAACCACCAGTAGCCGATCAGCAGCCGATCCGAGGTCTGCCGGTGCACCACCACCGTCGCGGCCGCCAGCGCGGCGTACACCACGGCGATCACCGCGAGATGCGCGACCCGCGTGGTCCGCCGGCGCTCAGCCACGGCTCACCGCCGCCGAACAAGCGGCCTCCCATGCCTCGGCGTCCGCGATGTGCATGCCGCCGTGCTCGCCGCCAGGGGACTGCAGCGCGGTCGCGGCGGCGAGCGCCAACGTGGCGTGCACCTGCGCGGCCGCGATCGCCTGGCCGATGGTGATCTTGACTTCGCCTGCCCGCTGCTGAGTCGAGATCGTCCTCAGGATCTCGGCGGCGTCGCGGTAGTGCTCCGGCCCGGTCATGCGACACCGCGGCGGGCGGCAGCCCGCTGGGTCAGCCGGGCGACGCCGGCGAGGGCCAGGATCGCGGCGAGCAGGCCGGCCGCGGCCGCGTACGGCCAGGACAGCCCACCGACGTGGCCGAGCACCGCGATCCCGGCAGCGAACGCGCCCAGGCCGAGCGCGAGGGTGGTGCGGCCGCGGTCGATCCGCGACCCGTACCGGTACAGGGCGACACCGGCCAGGACGATCGCGATCGCCGCGGCGATGACGTCGTCCAGCCCGATGACCCGGCCGGCGATCAGGATCCCGGCGGCGCCGGTGACGGGCAGGACGTTGCCGTAGTTCATTGACTTCTCTGCTTTCTCTACAGTGGATGGAACGGTGGGTGGGTCAATTGATGAGGCCGGCGCGCAAGCCGATCGCCACCGCGTGCGCCCGGTCGCGGGCCCGCAGCTTCCGGAACAGGCGACGGGCGTGGGTCTTGACCGTGTCCTCGCCGATGAACAGCGCCGCGCCGATGTCCTTGTTCTGCATGCCGTCGGCCATGCCGCGCAGCACGGCGAACTCACGGTCGGACAGCTTCGGCAGCTCGACCCCGGCCGGCGACGGCGGAGCCGCGACCACAGCCGCCGGCGATGCCGGGGCGGCCGCCGGCGGCGGGCCGGCGGGCACGACTGCGGCGGCGGGCTGTGCCGCCCGGGCGGGCTGTGCCGGCGGAGTGTTCAGGGGCGCCACCGCAGCGGCCACCTGGGCCGCCCGGGCCCGCAGGATCCGAACCCGGACATCATCGGGAACCGGCTGCCGGCGGAAGTTCAGCGGAGCACCAGTCAGCAGCGAATCGAGCAGGAGGTGCACGTAGGCAGGGGTGGCGGTCATTCGTCGTCTTCTTTCTCTCCGAGGATCGCCGCGTCCCGGGCCGCCGCGGCCGCCTCGAAGTCGGGCGACAACGGCCGCGCCGGACGTACGGCGGCGGTCGGGTCGATGTGGTGGGAGTCGCCCGGCCTGCTCATCCGCTTGCAGACGAGGCAGCGCCGGCGGTTGTGGTAGTCGGGTGGGATGTCCGGGTCGGGCGACAGCAGGTGCCGCCGCAGATGCGATGGCTGCCGGCGATCGCTCACGGCCCGGCCTCAAGGTCGTCGAGCAGCGACGGCTCCTGCGCCGCCGGCGGGGTCCGCCGGGTGGTGGCGCGGGCTGGTCGCGGCGAGTGATCCCGACCCCAGTGGGGGTTGACCTTCTCGTCGCACACCGGGCCGCGGCCCCGCTCGCGGGACGCCGCCGTCCGCAACCGTCGGCCGCACACCTGGCATTCGACCGGCTGCGGTCCGGCCGGGTCGTCGGGCACCAGGGCCTGGCCGGTCATCGCCGACCACCAGCACCGGCCAGGAACCGCACGACCGGCCGGCCGCCGGGCAGCCCGGGCGGCCGCCGCCCGGCGACCGGCGCCGGCTTCGCCGGGCGGCCGGTGGCCAGCTCCTCGAGCCGGGCACGGGTCGCGAGGAACCGGGCCGCGGCCGTCGCCGTTGCCGCCGCCGCGGCGGCGGCCTGGGCTCGTAGGCCCGCCCGGGCGCCCGGTGCGAGCCGGTACCGGTCAGCCATGATCGCCGCCGATCCAGTCGTCCGGTGGCGCCGCCGGCCGGACCCGGCCGCCGGGTGGCCGGTAGGCGGGCGCCTGATAGAGCCGCTCGAGCTCGGCCACCTCCGGGTCGACCTGATACGGGGTCGGGTCGCGCTCGCGCAGGCACAGCCCCGCGGCCGCCACCGACACGGCGACCACCACCACCGCGACCACGTACACGCCGTGCGGCAGGGTCACCCCGACCAGCCGTGCCAGCACCACCGCGCCGACCACGCCGACCGCGACCGCGAACAACACCCCGGCGGCCAGCTGCCGCAGCACATACACCAGGGTGCTCATCCGGCCGGCTCCCAGCCCTGCGCCCGGGCGATGCGGGCCAGGCTCCGAACCGCCCGGTACTGCATGGCCTTCACCGCGCCTTCGTGGCGGTCCATCGCCGCGGCGGTCTCGGCGACGTCCAGGCCACGCAGGAACCGCAGGACGAGAACCTCCCGCTGCTCGTCGGTCAGCAGCAGCAGCGCCGCGGCGAGTTCTCGGCTCGTCAGGTAGTCCAGCGCCAGCTGTTCCGGGCCCCGCTCCGACGACTCCCGGCCGGCGTAGCTGGAGCCGGCGCCGGTGTTGGCCACCACCTCCCGCTGGTATCGGGAGCTCTTGAAGTGGTCGACGAGCAGGTTCTTCGCGATCGTGACCAGCCACGCGCCCACGTTGCGGTCCATCCACCGGAAGCTGTGGATCCGCTGCAACGCCCGCGCGAAAGTCTCCTGCGTCAGGTCCTCCGCCAGCGGCCGGTTACCCACCCGGCAGTAGACGAACTTGAACACCACGGGACGGTTCTGCTGGTAGATCTCGCCGAACGCCGCCCGGTCGCCGGCCTGGACCCGCTGGACCAGGCCGAAAGACGACCGCTTCTCCCGCTCCTCCCGCTCCTCCCGCACCTCCCACGGCTCGGTGTCGTCGTCGGCCGGCACCGGGCTGGTGATCACCGTCACGACGCGGACCGCCCCACCGGCGGGGCGCCGAGCACCCGGTCCAGGAAGGCACCGGCCGCCGCGCGCAACCCGCCGACGCCGGGAACCCCGAGTGCCGCGGCGATCTCGTCCGGGCCGTGGCCCTCGCCCAGCAGCAGCACCACCAGATAGCCGACGTCGACGGCCGACGCGGCCGACGGCTGCGGCGCCGCGGCCGCGATCACCCGGTGCGCCGGATGGTTCGCCTGCCGCCCGCAGTGCCGGTCGCTGCCGTAGTGCACCGTCGCGGCGCCCCAGCCTCCGCACCGCGCCACCCCGGCCGGCAACTCCTCGGTGCGCGGCACCGCGAACCGGTGCACCGGCAGGTTCGGCACCGGGCTCATCCGCCCACCCCGACAGCCTCAGCGCGGCCCGCGGCCCACCCGGCGGCATAGGCGCGGCTGAGCAGACCGATCACCGCCTGCACCGCGGCGACGTCGGCACAGGCCAGCCAGGCGATCACCTGCATGTCGTAGGCGCCGAGCTCGACCTCGGCGAGCCGGCACGCCCCGTGCAGGTGGTGCACCGCGAGCCCGCGCGCCACGCCCTGCGGGTCCCCGTTCGCGACCAAGGCCGCGTCGTGCAGGCCCGTCCACTCCTGCATCAGCAGCCCGGTCCGGGTCTCCCCCGCGCTCTGGTACGGCCCGAACACCAGCGGCTCAAGCGGCGCCTGATGCCGCGGCGCCGTCACGGCGCCCACCCACGCACCGCCCGCACCGCGGCCAGCACCGCGACCGTGCGCCGGTTCTTCTCCGCCGCCGGCAACGTCTTGTCGTGGATCGCCTCGATCAGCACGATCGCCGCGAAGCAGTCACCGTCCGGCCGGGCCTCCTGGTCGCGGTCCCGGCCGGCGCGCAGGTGCACCGCGATCGCCGGCACGTCACCGCGCTCGATCGCCTCCTGCACCGGCGCCACCTCCGCGGCCGCGGCCGCGGGCGCCGACAGCGCGTCGACGTAGGGCACCCCGGCGGTGTCCGCGGGCGTAGCGGAGTCGGCGGCCTCCACGGCGAGCGGAGCGTCCCAGCCGCGCACCAGCTGCACCGCCTCGAGCACCGCCGCCGTCAGCCGGACCTTCGCCGCGCCGGACAGCCGCGCGTTGTCCTGGATCGCCTCCAGGTAGATGACCGCCTGGACGCAGTCACCGTCCGGCCGCTCGGCGGCCGCGGCACGCAGCCGCGCGGCGATCGCCGGCACGTCCCCGGTGAACCACGGCAGCGAGGCCGTCGAGCGCTGTGCCGGTATCACCGCCGTCTTCGGTACGGTGGTCATCGGACACCTGTCCTTTCGTTCGTGTTGGGAGTCGGGAGTCCAGAGCCACGGCCGGCGCAATCGGTCGTGGCTCGCTCCGTTTCGGGGGATATGCTGATCTCGTCGGCCGCCCGGGCGAGGAACTCGCGGACCGGACCGACCGGGAACCGCCACCGCCCACCGGCCAACCGTCTTCGGGTCGACCCGGAACAGCCGCGCGACCTCGTCGGGACGCAGAAACGTACGGCCCTCGACGTCAGCCGGCTGGGCGTGCCGGGACCGGGGATGGGTCATGCCGCCCGCCTCGGCCGCTCGCGGTCGGCCATGTACTGGTGCGCAGCGGACGAACGAACCCGGATCCGTGCCCGGCGGGCGCCGGGGCTGCGCAGGTCGATCCAGGGGAGCTGGCCGGCGTAGATGGCGGCGTAGACCGTCTCGCGGTCGCAGTGCCACAGCGCGGCGACCTCGACGACGGTCAGGTACTCGTCGACGGGTCGGCCGGGACCGGTCGGACCGGGACCGGTCGGGCCGGTCGGCTGCGGCGGCGGCCCGCTGGGAGGCGGGGTGCCGTCCGGGACGGTGCGAGGCCGGCTCATGCGGCATCACTCGCAGCGGGCTCGATCGCGAAGATCTGCTCGAAGGTGACGTTGGGCATCGCGACCTTGCAGGCGGCGATGAACTTCTCGCCGACACTGCGGCGGCCGCGGCGCAGCTGCGACAGGTGGGCCTCGTCGATGCCGAGGCGCTTGGCCAGTTCCTTGTTCGTCGGCGCACCAATGACGGCGGATGCCAGCTTGTCGAACTCTTCGGTCTTGAGCCGCAGCGTTGGCCTGCCCGTTGGTCTTGCTGGCGTGCCGTTAGCTCTCATGCAAATGAACATAGGCTGCTACCAAAACGAGCGCAACCCCCGATTGGCATGCTCTTTGGGGTTGAGTTGCTCGCGAGCCTCGCTTAGATTTGTGAGCATGCAAACGTGGGGATCACGTCCGCTAGCCAAGGCCAGGCGCGTATCCGCTGGCAGAAGGCGCAACCGTCCCCGAGCGGCTAGCTCGGTAGGTAGCTATGGTTTGCGCATGCGCAAACCAGCGGCTACGCCTGCCTTCCCGGAATATCTCAAGGAAGCCATCCAGCGCATGGGCTACCAGACACCAACCGACCTCGCCCGGGCCGCCGACATCAGCCCGAGCGTCGTGCTGCGCTGGCTCAAGGGCGAGACCCGGCCGCTCGTGACGCTGCTGGACCGGGTCGCGCCGCACCTGGGCACCAAGCTGTCCACCCTCGTGCGGATCGCCTACCCGGAGATCGACAACGGCATCCCGATCGAGGATGCGCCGGCCCTGCACCCGCTCGCCGCTGAGCTGCAACGCCGCCTCGGTCCTCAGTCGACACTGTCCGACGACGAGCGGGAAGTCCTGACCCGCATTATCGACAGCGTCCTCACCCCGTACCGTTCCAGAGCCACACCGAAGGCCGGCTGATGGCCTACATCCGCCAGCTGCCGTCCGGCCTCTGGGCCGCCACCGTCTACACCCCGGCCGGCCGCATCACGGAGACCCGCGAGCTGAAGGGCGCGGTCAAGGACTGGGCGGAGAACCTCGAAGCCGACGTCAACCGCGGTGATTTCCTCGACCCGCGCCTCGCGAAGAACACCGTGGGCCAGGCGTGGGAGAAGTTCGGCGGAGCCCGCAAGCTCGAACTGGCCTCACGCAAGCGAGACGCATCGACCTGGAAGAACTGGGTCGAGCCACGGTGGGCCCACGAGCCGGTCGGCTCGATCCTGAAACCGACCGTGCAGACCTGGGTGAACGAGCTGGACAAGAAGCTCGGCCCAGCGAAGGCCTGGACGACCATCGCCGCGCTCAACGTCCTCAAGGCCGCCCTGGAACTCGCCGTCGACGCCGGCTGGATCCGCGCGAACCCGGCCCGGAAGGTGAAGCCGCCCGAGCCGCCGCGGCACGTCGACCGGGTCATCGACCCGGACGAGGAGGCCGTGCTGCTGGCCCGGCTCGACGAGCTGTTCCCGGAGCGGCGGGATGCGCGGCCGTTCGTGGAGTTCCTCCTCGACGCCGGCGTCCGCTGGGAGGAGGCCGCGGCCGTCCGGAAGGAGGCCGTGCAGCTGCGCAGCGGCCTGGTCGTCATCGGCCCGGTGATGGAACGCGACGGGACGATCCGCGAGTACCCGAAGGGCAAGGACGAGTTCCACCCGGTGCCGGTCGGCCCGGACCTGCTGGCCCGGCTCAAACCGCTGGTGCTCGCGACCCCGGCCGGCGGGCTGGTGTTCACGGCGTCGCTGGGCGGGCCGATGCGCTACCCGACATGGCTGCGGCGGGTGTGGAAGCCGGCGGTCGAGCCGCTCGCCGAGCCGCGGCCAACGCCGCACGACTGCCGGCACACGTTCGGGACGCGGCTGGCCGACGCCGGGATGACGTTGCACGACCGGATGGCGTTGATGGGTCACAAGGACGTGCGGTCGGGGCAGCGGTACACGCACTCCGGCGACCCACGGTTCGATGCCGCGCGGGAGGCTCTGCGGCGCGCCCGGACCGGATCATGATGTGTTGTCTGTGTGTCGTGATCTTCAGATGCCATGAGAATCGCACCCAATCACGCCTAATACTTTTCGCAGGTCATCGGCATGATCGGCTCATCGCCGCAGGTCAGGATCTTGCTTGAATATCCTTGACACGGAAGAGGTCACTGGTTCGATCCCAGTATCGCCCACAGACGAAAAGGCCAGGTCACCGCTAGGGTGCCTGGCCTTCGTCGTTCCGCCGCCACGGAGATCATGTGTCGCTCATGTGTCGCGACCGTCGCGGCGGTCCCTGAGGAACTGCTCCGCGAAGCCGCCGTCGTTGCCGCGCGGCAGGATCGGCGCCGTGTCGTACTCGGGCCCGGCCGGCCCCGACTCCTCACCGAAGCGGATCTCGCTCACGCCGTCCTGGGTGGGCTGCGTTGGCACGTGGTGGCGGCCGACGGCGGCGCTGTGCCGGCGCAGGATCCCGTCGGTGCCAGGGTCGAAGGTCTTCGCGTCCTTGACGAGGCGGGCCGGGAAGACGACCACCTTGACGTGGTCGGCGTCGATGACCTGGTCGAGGTCGTCCCAGTCCCGTAGGAGAGCGGCGAGGCGGTAGTCGCGGCGGACCACTTGGTCGTGGCACTCGCGGGCCTCGGCCCCGTCCCACGGCTGGCGCCCGATGAAGATTGCTGCGTTGATGATCATGGCGGTGATCCCTTCCCCGTTGGTACTGGTGTGACTGCTGGGAAACTACACCTTGTTACAAGTCGGGTGCCGATCGTAGAAACGGCTGGTCAAAGGGCCGAAAAGGAATTTCGGAATCACGACTGGTCATTGTGGCATCAACCGAACGTACAACCAGTCCAACAAGGGTTGCGAATCATCCTCACGTCGTACACGATGGCGCCGAGCATCTAGTCGACTGTGTAGCCCAGTTGCCTAGATCACCTCCCCCATAACGTCAGCGCGTGCCGAGGAAGAGGCTGCGATTATGGGGATCGGAGGAGATCCGGCGCGCCCTCGGCGGCGTCTCCCGCGCCCGCGCCTACCAGATCACCACCCGCAAAGGCTTCCCCGATCCGGTCGCGGACCTCGCCAACGGACGCGTCTGGGACGCCACCCAGGTCGAGGCCTGGATCGCCGTCAACCGGCAGGTCATCGCCGAGGAGCCCGAGGGCGACGCCTAGCCGCCCGGTCCCGCCTCCTGCTGGCTTCGCTTCTCGGCTGCCAGGCGGATCTCGTGGCGCAGGCTGTCCAACGTCGCGTCCAGATCGACCAACTCCATCAGGCTCATCGACGCGAGTCGTCGTCGGGCGATCTTGTCGTGCCGGCCGAACCCCCACCATGCGCAGATCAGGGCCCACCGAACCCTCCGCCGCCCGTAGCCTTTGGCGTCGTAGGCCCGCCACGCCTCTTCGTCGTCGCACAGGCCCGCATGCGGCCAGAGGGCGTCTTCGCCGATCATCGCGGGCCGCCCGGCCGGGTCCAGCCGATGAACCGTTCGAACGCCCCGTCCCGCCGGTCCATGATGTCGCGGAAGAAGTCGTCGAAGTACGACCACATCAGCACTGCCAGCGGGGTGCCGCCGCCGGTCTCGGACCGCAGCCGATCACGGGCTTGTGGGCACGGCCACGCCTGGTCGCAGTCGCGGCAGATCCACTCCGGCCGCCGTGCCTCGTGCTGCGGATCACCCATCGCAGCCGCACCTCCCCGCCCTAGTCGGGAGGCGCCGGGCCGCGGCATTGGGCTCACACGACCCGGCACCCCTACGGGGCGGCGGCGAGCCATGGTCCCCGCAACGGGGGACGGAAACCGGGCGCTCACCGCCGCCACTTCGGAACGTAGGGTGATCGTGGGAGCGCTTACAGGGACGCGTTGTCCTCTTCGCCGCGACCGCCGAACATGAAGGAGGACGCGACGTCCTCCTTCTCAGTGCGGGTCGAGCGCCCGGACAAGATCACGCATGGCCGGCGTAAGCCTCGCCTTGCGCTCGCACACCTCGGCGACCAGCGTCCGCGCGGCGACCTGATGCCGGAACCACACCGGCGCCAGAGTCTTCGCCTGGACGAGCGTGTCGACGGCCGCGGCGTCGTGGCGCATCGCGATGTGCGCCTCGGTCAGGTCTAGCAGGTGCCGGCCCTGCGAGATCGGCCGCAGATCCTCGTGCCGCACCTGCCGGGCAGCGGCGATCGCCCGGTCCGGGCGGTCCAATGCGACGTTGGCGTAGGTCTCCTGCATGGCCACCTGTGTCGGCCCGAAGTTCAGCGCGTAGTCGAGGCGGTCGCCGTCCAGGCGAGCCGCGCCGGCCTTCGCCAGCGACAGGTATTCCATCGTGGTGTCCGCGCGGCCGGCGGCCGAGGCCGCGGCCATGGCCCACAGCATCATGCCGCCCCACACGGTCAGTTGCGCCGGCGTGGCCGTGCTCATCCTCGGCTCGATCTGCTCGGAAATCCGCGCGGCGACCCGCTCGGCGTCTTCGTTGCGGGCCTGGTTCATCAGCACCCACGAGTAGGTGCCGTGCGCGGTCGCCCACTGCAACTCGTCGGAGCCGCCGGTCGCCGCGGTGATCGCCCGTTCGGCGCCGAGCAGCGCCAGGTCGTCGCGGCCGAGGTGGACGAGCAGGCATGCGGACAGCTGGTACGCCTGGGAGACGAGCGCCGCTCCGCCCGGGGAGCCGGCCCGGTGGGCGTGCCGAGCCTCGCCGATCAGGCCGGGTGTCGTGCGTGCCAGGTCGACGAACCGGCCGCCCCAGTAGGCGCGCCACCCGGCGGCCGCCATCTCGCGGACCTTCTCCGCAGAGGCGGGCTCGCCCGGGTCGTCTGGTTCCAGGCCGGGCAGCAGGTCCGGGGTGAGCAGCACGTCACGCAGGCCGAGCACCAGCCGGTCACCGGCCCCGTCGAGACGTGGCCGCTTGTCGGTGAACTCCGACAGGGCCACGTCGAGGGCATTGGCCAGCGCGGCGAGCGACGTAAGCCGCGCTGACTGGCGGCGGCCCTGCTCCAACTTCTTGATCAGGTCGACGCTCACTCCGGCATGACCGGCGAGCTCCTCCTGGGTGAGGCCCCGCTCGGTACGGATCTTCCTCAGTCGATCACCGATGGTCGCGTCCATGGTGGGCTCCCCTGGTAGCGGTCAGGGTGTGGCGGCCGGCCGCTACTCCGGCCGCCTAGGTCAACGGTACTCGCCGGCCGAGCGCGCGGAGGGGCGACCAGGGCGTACGCCGATCGTCCACAGTGCCACCGGATGATCGGCTGAACTGTCGCCCACCCGCTCGACGCCGGTGCACACGGGGCGCACCCTGTGATGGCCTCGTCACCCGTAGATCAGGGACGCCATGACCTACCCTCCGCCGCACCAGCCACCCGTCATGCACGGACCGATGCGACCGCCTCAGGCCGAGCCAACAAACCGCGATGCTCCGCCCCCATCTCGGCGCCTGGTCTGGCCCTGGCTGCTCGCCATCGTCATGGCGGCTGGCATCGGCGCAGCGGGCGGCTGGACGGCGGCAGCCTCGAGACAGGCCGAGCCCACCGCGCTCGAGCCGTCCGGGCAGACATCCAGCGCGCCGGCGCCACCCGCGGCGAGCGCACCGAAGACCGGCGGCGCGGCCAAGACGCTCAAACTCGGTGCGGCCCAGCGGTTCACAGACGAGGAATTCACGTGGACGGTCACAGCCCTCGGCCACAAGCGCGGCAGCAACGTCGACAGCGTCCAGGTCAGAACATGCAATCAGGGCACATCGCCGTTCACGGCGACCCCCGCGGCGTGGCTGTTGTCGTTCGGCGGCGGCGAGGAACTCGTGGATGTCCACGTGACCGGCGGAGGCCTGCCGTCGCCGCCCTTCGTCGAGCGCGAGCTGGCCCCAGGCAAATGCGTGAAGGGCTGGATCAGCTTTGAGCCTCCGCAGTCAGGGAGGTCGGACGGCGTCGAATACCGGGTCGACGGGTCAATCGCCCGATGGGAATGGTGACCTGAGCACAAAGAAAGCGGCCCCCACCCCGAAGGGTGAGGGCCGCCTCCGTGGATGCGGGCTACCGCAGTGTCGATTCCTCGTTGCGCGGTGCGGCGTAGGTCGCGATGCCGGCCAGCACGGCGGCGGCGACTCCCGCGCCGACGGCCTGGGCGATGGTGTCGCGGGTGACGCCGGGCGCGGCCTGCAGGGAGGCGAGGGCGGCGGTCACCCCGGCTGCGAGGCCGGCGGTGATGGCCTTGCGGATGCGGGACATGGTCAGTCCTCCGGGGTGAATGTGAGGGTGTAGGCCTTGCCGACCTCGAACTGGTCGGCGACGGAGCCCTTGAGGGTCATCGACAGTGACAGCGCCGGGGTGTACAGCGACCACTGCTTGTTGCGGCCGTCGGCGTAGTCGGGCAGGAAGCTGACGACGGCCTGGCGCTGGTCGCCGTCGCCGCTCTCGCTCTTCGTGTGGCAGGTAACCTTGGCGGTGACGGACATGGATTCCTCCTACTGCTTGAAGATCGCGACGAGTACGGCGACGACGATCGCCGCGATGCCGGTCATCGCGCCGATGTTCGCCAGCGGCCAGCGGGCCTTTTCGAGCTGGCGTAGCCGCACCTCGTGGTCGGCGTGCTGGGTCAACAGCATGTCGATCTTCGCGACCAGCTGGGCGAGCTGCTGGTAGACCTGGACGGCGTCGATGCCGGGGCCCGGCTGGCTCACGACGCGAGCCGGGCGGCGAGCTCGTCGGCGACCTCTTGGCGGATGGCGGCGGGGATCAGCGCGGCCAGGGCCTGCGGGCTCAGGCCGGCCGTGTTCATCGCGGCGGCGAAGACCTCCGGGGTGAGGCCGGCCAGCACGCCGGCCACGATCGCGGGCTCGTCGACCAGGTCCCGGCCGGCCAGCTGGGCGATGGCGGCCTCGAGGCGGGCGACGCCGGCCGCCGCGGCGCGCGCCTGGTCGTAGGCGGCGCCGAGCGTGCCGGCCGCCTGCCAGGTGTCCTGCTTGCCGTTGACCGGGATCAGGTCGGCTTCCCACACGTCTTGAGCGCTCACGTCGTCGTCTCCATTCAGGATCGCGGCGCGCACGAGCTCGCGGAACGCGTGCATGCCGAAGGTGGGGTCGCTCTTTCGCCCGGGGGTGTGCTCGCGGTGGCCGACGACCCGGGACTCCGGCCAGCCCATCCGGCGGCAGATCGCGGCCACGCCGGTCACGTAAGCCTGGTACTGGACGCTCGGCCACGGTTCGCCGCGGTTGTCGTTGCATGCCTCGATCCCGAGCGCATTGGTGTTGCCGAGCCCTTCGAACGGGCCCGCCGTGCCGGCGAGGGTGGTGTTGCAGCGGCCGGCGGCGAGCACGTGCCAACGGCCCTGCCGGTCGAGGCAGGCGTTGGCGATCGGCCCGGCCAGGTCGGCGCGGCCGTCGCGGACGATCCGGACCTGCGTCTCGTCGGCCTGGCCGACCGGCGCCGCGGTGGCGTGGGCGACGATGAATCGCGGCTCCCAGCTGCCCGGACGGGCTCGGGTTGTCCAGCCGGCATGCTCGACGACGGTGAGGCCGGCGGCGCGCAACACGTCGGCGAGCCAGGTGATCCGCATGGTGCCTCCTCAGGTGATGATCCGCTCGACGATCAGGTAAGCGGGTGAGTTGGCGCTGGCCCGGATGCGGTGCGCGGTGCCGGTGCCGGCCTGCCGCGCCCCGGTCAAGGTGAAGGTTTTGGCGCCGTCCGCCGTCGCCGTGTACTCGGCGTACAAGAACGTCGGGAAGCCGTTGCCGGTGGTGGTGGGCAGGTAGATGTTGCCGGAGAAGACGAGCTGGGTGCCGGCGACGCCGGCGTCCTCCCGGATCCGCAGGCCGGTGTAGTCCCCGGCGACGTCGGTGGACACCCTGCCGGTGAACCAGATCCGGTATCGCCTGGTGTTGACGAGCGTCGCTGTCACGCTCATCGCCGCGACCTCGGGGGTGTCGTCCCACGTCGACGAGTCCGCGATCAGGTCGTCCTCGCCGACCCGGGTCGCGATGTCCGACCATGCGATCGGGTCACCGGCAGCCATTCCCCGTCCTCCCTCAGATTCCTGCGTAGTGGGGGTCGGCCAGCTGGATCACGGCGCCGGAGTCGTGGGCCTTCACAATGCCGTTGACCGACCGGGTGACCGTGGCGGTCTGCGTGTATGGGCCGGAGCCGGATACGGCGCCCATCGAGGTGACGGTGATCCGCTCGCCGTCGCACACCACGTCGTACGGCTCGTTCGTGGTCGACCACACGTCTTTCGGGTTGGTCGTCGAGAACGTCCACGACGTCTGGGTCGTGTCCCGTGAGGCGCCCAGCGTCGTGCTGTTCGAAACGGCCAGCGACGAATCGAACACCGCGATCCGCCACGGCGCGGCCGGGGAGCAGACCAGCACCACGTCCCACCGGTAGCTGGACATCGTCTCGGTCCAGCCCTCGACGATCAGGTCCAGGCTGCCGCCGGCGACCTGGTCGGGCGGGTTGTCGATCGTGATCCGCGAACCGATGCGGACCTTGCACCAGTCGGCGATCAGGCCGGGGTTGCGGGCCAGGTTCAGCTCGATGCGCGGCCAGCGCAGCTCGTCGGAGGTGCCGAGGTGTAGCCGCCAGTAGGCGTGATCGTCGAGGTCGCCGTCGGAGTTCAGGTTGACCTCGGGCTCGTCGAGGTACAGGCCGTCGACGGCGATCGAGGTCGCGTCCTCGGCGGGTACCTCGGTGCCGCCGGTACGGCGTAGGACGATCCGGTTCTTCAGCCGCTGGTCGTCGTCGACCGGCTCGGGCGGCTCGGCGATGTGCCCCTCGTCGAAGTCCAGCTCGAGCACCGCGTCGACGTTCGTGGTCCGGCCGGCCCGGGTCAGGTAGCCCAGGCCTGGCCCGCGCTCGCCCAGCACGCCCTGGTCGGCTTCCTCGCACTCGCGGGCCAGGGTCAGGAACGTCGCCGGGCGTTGCACGCCCATCGGGGCGGTGTCGGCGGTGTCCCCGGTGATGTGCAGCGGCACGTTGTTCTCGGCGCACAGCCGGATCAGCCGGTCGCCGGCCTTCTCCCGGGCGTAGCCGTCGAACGCCCGCATCGCGTCGTAGCTTTGCAGGTTGTCGTTGCCGGTCGTGACGCCGAAGACGTGGCACATCTGCCCGTTCTGCATGGTCGTGTTGCCGTTGGCAGACCACGCCCGCAACGCGCCCACCGACCCGGCGAACGTGCCGGAGGTGCCCCACGGCGTCTCCTGGTCCTGCTGGAACCAGGCCCACTCGTAGTCGACGTTCGAGCCGTCCTGGGTGGCCTTCATCCGGAACTGGGTCCACTCGTTGGGCTCGCCGGTGCCGGTGAACGACACGTCCGAGTTGACCAGCACGGTGCCGGTCGGGCCGGTGACGTGGATGTTGTAGACGCCCGAGTCGAGGTTGATCCGCCAGTCGAACCCCGAGGTCGTCGACCAGGCGATCATCTGCCGGTCCCCGGCGCCCGGCAGCGCGGCCAGCTTCAGCGCCCAGCTGATCTGCCACCCGGCGGTGGTGCTCGCGGACTTGAACGTCCCGCTGATCTTCGAGGTGTTCGCGGCGTCGGTGAACGTCGCCGCGGACGCCGACCCGGCTGGCCCTTCCGCGCCGAGCGACATCCCGGTCACCGCGCCGGCCGCGCCGCCGGTCACCACGTTGGTGAGCCGGGTCGCGTTGCTGCCGTCCTCGATCGGCCAGTAGCCGACCAGGTTGGTGTAGCCGGCGATCTGCCGGTACATCGGGGAGCGCAGCGTCTGCTGGCCCTGGCCGAGCCGGGCCAGGATCCCGTGACCGGCGATCGGCGAGATGGCGTCGTTGCCGGACTTGTCCGGCCAGCGGACTGGCCATTCCGGCACCGGCACGGTGGCCCGGATCACGTCGCAGCGGAAGTTGTCGATCGTGGCCGTCAGCGTGCCCACGTTGCTGTTGCCGCTGACCCTCCACTCGTACAGGCCCACACCGGTGCCGTTGACCGCGTCGTCGTCGACCTCGCACGTCCACGTCGTCGGCTCGGAGCCGGACGCCAGCCAGGCCCGCACCTGCAGCCGGGAGCCGACCGCCCGCGCCCGGGTCGCGATGACCGTCCCCGCCGAGTAGGAGACGCCGGTGGACGTGGTGTTGACCAGCGTGGTCGACGACCCGCCCACGACCCGCATGATCTTGCAGGAGATGACGCCGCCGGTCCCGAACTCCGTGTGCAGCCGGTAATAGTTGTCGTCGTCGACGCGGCGCACGATGGTGGCGTCCACCCACGCCGCGCCGGTCGCCACCGCCGACAGCGACGAGACGTGCGTGACCTCCACATCGTGGCCGCCGGCGTCGTCCACCGTGGCCTGGTTGAACGTGTTCGCCACGCCCAACGCCGAGGTCGCGGCCGAGCCGGTGGTGGCCCACGTGCTCCCGAGGGTCGTCCAGGTCAGCCCGGAGTCGGCGTCCGTGCCGATCCCGCCGCTTCTCGTGAAGGTGTCGTTGATCCGGGTGATGCGGACCTCGATCGGGGTGCCCTTACGCAGCAGCCCGAAATTCGCGCCATTCGGGTTACGCGGCGAGTAGTCACCGGTCCGGTTGTCCAGGGTCAGGCCGACTCGGGTCGCGCCGACCTGGGTGGCCTCGTCGGTGCGGCCGACCGTGATCTGCACGCCCTGCTCGGCGCGGACGTCGGAGGTGAGCTCCGACCACTGCCACGTCACGGCGCCACCGGATCCGCGCCCGGCGCGTACCACACCGTCATCGGCAGCGGGACGACGGGGAATCGGGGTGCGACCGGGGCGGCGCTCGGCGCACCGGATGCCGCCGCGGACAGCGAGCCCAGTGCGGCCACAGCGGTGCCCGTGGTGGTCGGCCCGCCGGCCGCCGTCGCGGTGAGCGTGCCGAGCGGGGCCGCGGCGACGCCGGTGACCTCGACCGCCGCCGTCCAGGTGCTGTAGTCGTCGACCTGCAGCGTGGTGGTGGATCCCTCGGCGCCGTCGGTCCCCACCATGATGTAGGGGATGCCGACCGTGTCGCCGGAGAACGGGTTGGCGAGGGTGGTCTGGGTGTTCCAGCTGTTGCCGTCGGCCGAGTACTCCCAGCGGATGTTGCCGCCGACCTCACCGATCCGCAGCCAGGCATGGTTGGTGGCGTTGTAGGTGGTCGAGCTTCGCTGGGTGGCCGTACCGGCGACGGTGGTCCAGCAGGAGATGTTGCCATTGGAGACGATCCAGTAGATGTCGTTGTTGGTGCTGAGCTGGATCGCGATCGGGTAGGCGTTGTAGGACGTCAGCGCCTGGTTGCCGGCGCTGACGATGCGCGTGCCGACGTAGCTCTCGTTGATGTCGAGCGTGTTGGTGCGCTGGATGCCGTAGTAGGCGGCGCTGGTGGTGGTGGCGAGATTGAGCCGCTGGCTGCTCTCGGTTACCTGCCCGCCGCCCCAGTTGCTCCAGTCCCCAGAGATGGAGTTGTCGCTGAAGTCATCGACGACGGTCACGGTCCACCTCCCGCCACTTGCCGGTCAGTCGCGGGTCAGCTGGCCAGGGTGACCGACACGTCAAGATCACCCGTCGCGATCGTGAACGTGTTCCCGGCGGTCACCGCGTTCGCGGTGACCGTGCCGGAGAAGCCGAAGTTGCCGCCGCTCGATGCCGACCACGCCGTGAAATGCGTGTAGTCCTCCGACCCCGCCACGGACGTCCAGGTCAGCGCCCCCGAGTTCGACGCCGCACCACCCGACGACGCCGTCCACGACGCCTGCTTACGGGTCGTCTCCGTCGCCGCGTTCGACGTGCCCGCCGACCCGGGCGCACCGGTGTGCAGCTTGACCCACGGATACGCGGCCAGCAGGGCGTCCAGCGCGGTGTTCGCCCCGGCCGCGCCGAAACCCTCAGCCACTACGCCCTCCAGAATTCACGTACTGCACGACAGCAGCCCGGAACGCCGGCCGGGTGCGCAGCATCTTGAGGAACAGCCGCTCGATCTCGTCCAGGGCCCCGGCCGGTGCCAACGCCACCGCGCCCACACCGCCGCCCATGCCGCCGGAACTCCGAGCGAACGCGCCGACGCTGGGATGCACGTAGCCGTTCGACTCCGGAACGAACACCTCGGGGCGGCCGCCGTCGCCGACGATGTAGGGCTGGCCGGCCGTGACCGGGCCGCCGTGCGCACGCATCGGTGCCTGCCGGCCGCCGCCGCCGCCGTAGGTGATGTCGCCCTGCCGGGTCACGATCACCCGGACGCCGATGCGCCGGGGGATCTTGTTCAGTTCTGCGCGGATGGCCACCGCTCGGGCCTGTGCCTCGACGAAGTTGCCTGTGATGTTGATCGGTGGCGGCGCCTTGATCAGGCCCAGTTGGGTGGCCAGCTCCTCGGCGCGCTTACGGGATCCGGTCATTGCGGTGGCCAGCTCGATGAACTTCGCCCGGTTACGGTTCGCGACCGCGTTCGCTTTCTCGCCTTCGCCGTTCAGCGCCACCTCGGCGTTGTAGGCCGCGATCATTGCGGTCGCTAGGCTGCTCAGTGCCTGCCGGTTCGCCCGGCCCTTCTCCGTGTTCGCGTCCAGCGTGGCGCCGTTCTCCTTCGCGGCCGCGGTCACGTCGTCGATCGCCGCACCCACGTTGGTCGCCGCGTCGAAGGCGTTGCGGCTCGACTCGGCCAAGTCGTTGATCTCGTTGGACAGCGTGACGATCGGGCCGCTGGCGCCGACGGCCTTCATCGCCATCAACGTCAGATTCTGGTTCAGGCCATCGGTCGCCATCGTGGCGTCCTGCGTCTTCTCCGCGGCATCCTCCGCGCCGGTCGACAGACCGAACCAGCCGCGGACCGTGTTATTCACGCCCTGCCCGAACCGGTCCATGGCGCCGTACGCCTCGGTCAAGCCACGGATGAGCATGGCCGTGCCGCGGATCGACGACCCGGCGACCTCGCCGAACATGCGCAGCCCGGCCGCAGCCTCCTCCGACCCGCCGGACAGGATCGCCAGCGCATCCCCCGACGCGTCACCCAGCTCGGCGAACGTGTCCGCCAAGGCATCGACCGCAGGGCGGCCACGGGCCACCAGGACGTCGATGCCCTCGGTCAATCCCTCGACGCCGTCCAAGGCGCCCTCGGTCAGGGGCTCCACGAACTTCGAGGCATTGCCGAAGATCCGCCGGATACGCGGGCGGAGCTCGTCGAACCGGTCACCGATCTTGTCGATTTGGGTGAGCACCGGGCCGGTGAAAACCTCGGCGTCGTCCTCGAGGTTGCCTAGCAGCCGTGAGCCGAGCTGCTTTCCGGCGGCTGCCACCTTCGGATCCCGGGCAGCCAGCGCGATGCCGCCAGCCACCACCCCAGCGCCGACGCCGCTAATGACCGCACCGGAGATCACCGCGCCGATGAATGGGGCGGCGAGCGCGGCGGCGCCAATCAGCGCCACCTTCACCTGCGGTCCGGCGGCTTCCAGTGCCGTGCTGACGGACTTGCCGAGGCCCTTGCCAACGTCGCCGCCGGCAGATGCCACCTGGCTCGGGCTCGGCAGGAGACTGCCGAGCAGCCCTCGGCTCTTGTTTAGCTCACGCAGGTCGCCTTGCGTCCGGCGGATCGCCTTCTTGATGTCGAGCCGGTCGGCCGCGCTCTCGGCCTCGGCGAACGCCACCGCCAGCTGGCGCAGCTCCTTCTCGACGGACTCGATCTCGCGGTCGAGCTTGTCGACGTGCTGCGCGGCGGTGCGCGCGGATTTGCCGAGCTTCTCGACCTCATCCTCGGCCTGGTCGGCCTGGTCGCCGAGCCTCTCGGTGCTCTTCGCCGCGTCTTCGGCGGCCTCGCCGACGTCCTCGAGGTTGTCGGCGGCCGACTTGGTGGCCTGGCCGGTCTTGTCCCGAGCGAGCAGGTCGAGAATCAGCTGGCGCGCGGCCACGACTCACCCCCGCTTCGGCCGTTCGAGAATGTGGTCGCGATGCAGAGCGACCTGGTCGAGAGTCCAGCCGTGCAGCTCCGACGGCATGACGCCGTGAGCCAGGAAGAAGGGCTCGAGGCCGGCTAGGAGATAGCGGATTCCGTGCTCGGCGGATCCGAAGAGGTCGAGCCCGGCGTCGGATCCGCGCCAAGGTCCAAAGGGCCTGGCTCCTTAGGAACGTCTTCCCAGCTGGCCAGATGCACCATCGGGTTGAAGTCCTTCCACGCCGTCTTGTGGCCGCCGCGGTGCATCGCGATCCACATCGCGGCGAGCTTCGCGGCGGTGTCGTCGCTGCGCAGGCCCTGGATGATCGCGAGAAGCTTCATGCCGACGGCCTCCTCGAGCGCGATCATCTCGCGGCCCCGCAGCCGGGTCAGCGCGACCTCGTCCCACACCCACCAGTCGCCGCCGTACGCCTCGACATCCTCCGATTCGACGAAGCGGAACCGCCTCGGTGCCCACAGATACAGCTGCACGGTCAGCCTTTCGCGAGTCGGTCGGCGAAGTTGTCGAGGACCTTGCCGAGGCGCTTCTCCGCCTCGGGGCCGGCGTTCTTGACGCCGGCGTCGTGGAAGCCCGGCTGGATCTTCGTGGTCGCCCACGGGTTCTTCCGCCGGCCGCGCTTGGTTTTCCGGCTGCGGCCGAACACGGGGTGGCGCAGCTCGCCCTTGTTGAGCCGGACGAGGTCGCGTTGTTCCTTGACGCCCTCGCCGATGGTGGTCAGCCGTAGCGAGGCCTGCCGGGCAGCGGTGCGCTGCGCACGGCGGTGCCGTAGCGATGCGGTCAACACGGGCGCGTAGCCGGACGGCATGGTCCGCTCGGCCGAGGCGCCGATCGCGGTCTTGACCGGCTCGATCGCCTCGTTCAGGGCCCGGGCCATCTCGCGGCCCAGGCCTTTGTCGCCGGTCGCCCGGATCTGCTTGGCCAGTTTGAGGACCTCGTTGATGCCGGCGAGGCGGATGTCGAGGCCCATCGGTCAGGAGGTGTTGCGGGCGACGCCGTCCGGGTCGGACAGCGGCCACGAGGTGTCGGTGGTGGCCTTCTCGCCGACGCTGTTGCCGAACGGGGTGTGCTGGTTGGGCAGATAGCTGCCGACGTATTCCGGGTTGGTGGCCGAGATCGCCGCCGAGGTCGGCCGGACCTTGCACACCACCGGCGCGCGGGTGGCGAACGCCGTGTAGAGGGTGATGTCGGTGGCGCTGCCGGCGAAGTCCTGGTTCCAGCCCGCCTGTAGCGTGCTGTCGCCGAGGCCGGCGATCCGCGACCGGGCGGTGTCGCCCATCGCGGTGTCCTCGAGGGCCTCGTACTCCAGCGGCAGCGTGACGCCGGTGTTGAAGGCGGACATGACCACCGAGTTGATCTCGATCCGGCAGTCCATCAGCGCGAAGGCGCTCATCTGTGCTCCTTACCTGATGCCCGCGACGCAGGCGATGGAGAAAGTGCCGGTGCAGGCCGTGATCCGCAGCCGGTACCAGGTGTCGGTGATCGCGCCGGCCACCCGGGTGCCCCAGTAGCCGCCGGCCGCGGTGACGCCGGCGAACGTGATCCGGGTGGTGGCGCCGGCGAAGTTGCTCGCGGCCGCGGACTCGATGACGCCGGAGATCGTGGTGCCGGCGGAGAAGACGTGCAGACCCGCGTACAGGTACTGCGAGGCGCTGACGGCGCCGAGTTCGCTGGCGGTGCCGGTCGCGCCGGTTGCGGACACGTCGGCCTTCGTCTTCAGCACGATGCCGCGGATCCCGCCGACCGAGGCGAGGCCCGTGCCGCGCGCCGAGCTGGCGGTGAGCCGGAACGGGCAGGGCTCGCCGAGCTGGCCGAACATCTCGTAGGAGTACTCGCGGGCCCGGTAGAAGTAGGCGGCGTTCTCCTCCAGGCCGTTCGGGCTGTTGGAGATCACCTGGCTGGCGCCGCCCAACGCGGTGAACGCGGTCGGGTCGACCTGCCCAGCACCCGACTGCCAGAACCCTGCCTCGTCGAGCTGGACGTCTTCCAGCCCGGCGATCCGCGACCGGGATGGGTTGGTGTTCGTGCCCGGCTGGAACGCCGTGGCGTCGAGAGCGTCGTACGACAACGCCAGCGTGGTGCTGTTCAAGTCCGACGTCATGTCGTAGCCGCCGAACCACGTGGTGATGTTGTTGGCGGCGAACGAGCCCATCTCAGACCTCGGTCTTCGCGGCCTTCGCCGCCGGCTTCGGGGCCTCGACCGCCTCGATGTAGCCGGCGTAGACCAGGGCCTCGATGTTCGTCTCGACCGGGTCGAGCCACACGGTGCCGCCGGCCTGGATGTCCTCGCCGGTGCGCGCGCAGGCGATGGCCAGGTCTTCCCGCTCGGCGGGGCTCAGGGCGCGGAACACGACCTTCCACTGCTCGAACTGGTCGCCGCACTCGTTGACGTAGCACTGTCGGCACCACCGGATCGGTCGGATGCCCGTGCCGACCGCGATCCTCTTGTCGCCGGACTCGCAGAACTTGATCACGGCGGGTCACTCCGTTCCTCTGGTGTGCACGATCAGGCGCAGGGTCGCGCCGAGGTGCTGGATGGGGGCCTGCTCGAAATGCACGCCGTATGCGGTCATCGCGGCGACGTGGGCGTTGGTGTGGCTCAGGCCGAGCGTGTTGTTCGCGAACACGGCTGATCGAATCGATTTAGCGCCGGCGCCGGTGACGTACTCGTCGAGCTGGGCCTGGCCGACGATCTCGTCGGGCTCGGCGACCATCACGTGCAGGTCCAGGTCCCACGTGTCGGTGCCCTTGGCCATGGCCACGACGAAGTCCGCGGTCACCGGCTCGACCGCGACCGACGGCACCTGCACCGCGCCGGCGATCCGGTCGTAGACCCACAGTCCCGGGATCGCGGTCTCGAGGGCCGTCTTCACGGCGGTGCGGACCGCGGTCAGTGACGCCACTCAGACCGCCCCCACGCCGATTTTGATGAAGCGGTGCAGCAGCTCCATGACGTCCGGGTCCTGCCGGCCGATGCGCACCACCCCGAACTCGCCGAACCCTGCGACGCCGAAGGTGGCTTCCTTCCGCTTGAAGATCGACGCGGCGCGCAGCACGCACGCCTCCTCGACCTCGTCGGGGACCACGGACCAGCCGAACTTCGCGGTGACCCGCAGCGTGGTGCGGTAGGCGTGGATCGGGAAGGTGTACCGGTCGACGGCGACGATCCGCCACCAGGCGTGCGCGGTCGCGTCGGTGTCGGCGTTCAACGGTTCCAGCTGGTAGTCCGTCGACGCCCAGGTCGTCGCGTACGTGCCGTCGCCGGTGGTGTCGGTGGCGATGAGCAGGCCGGTGGTGGTGGCGATGTCGTCGACGTCGGCCTCGTAGCCGTCGTCGCAGCGGAACACCTTGGCCTGAACGGCCGGGTCCACCCAGAACCGGCGGCCGCAGAACCGGTCGATCGCCCGGCTGGTGGCGTTGATGGCTCGCTCGAGCAGCGCGGTGGTCAGCAGGCTGGAGCCGTCACCGAAGTGCTCGCGCAGCTGCGCCACCGTGCAATACCCGTTCGTGACGGCCATGGCTACTCGTAGACGACCGAGACAGCCGGGCCGGTCCCGGTGAGCGTGACGTGGATCCCGGACCCGCAGTAGGCACCGCCGAGCTCGCCACTGGCCGCGGTGGTGTTCGCCGCGGCCTTCAGCGTCAGCACGGTGGTGCCGCCGGACCCGCCGGCCTTCACCACGACCGTGGCCGCGTCGGACCCGGCGGTCAGCACCACGTTGCGCAGGTAGGCGCTCGCGGTGGTGATGTCACCGGTCGCAGCGGCGGCCTTGATGTTCGTGGTCACGAGCCGCTCCGGTTCCGGCCGCCGCGGTGCTGCCGGTCCGCGCCGGCCGGCTGCTGCCGCGCCGGGGCCTCGAGGACACCGCCGGCGGCGAGCAGGCAGCCCGGCGAGTCCCGGTCGACCCACTCGGCGTCAGCCGCCTCGAGCTCCACCGTGTCGCCGGCCACCCACGGCCCGAACTGGCGGCCGTCACGGCTGGCCTGGTAGGCGTGCCGCACCTCGTAGCGGGGCATCAGATGCCGTCCAGGTACAGCAGCACCCACACCGACACGCCCAGGTCGGCCGAGGTGCCGTCCCAGGAGCCGTTCGTGGTGATCTCGGCGCCGAGCTCGTCGCCCGCGTTGAACGGGATCGTGCCGCGCGGCACCGTGCCGCGGCCGGACGCGGCGGTGCCGACGGTCTGGGTCAGCGCCGTCTTCTCGGTGCCGCCGACGGTCGGACCGATGGTGAACGAGCCGGCCGTGCCGGCGGCGGTCAGCACCCACGACACGGCGACGATCTCCCCGGCGAACGGGGCGATGTAGCCGGCCACGCCGTTGGCGGCGCCCGCGTTGACCTCGGCGATGGGCAGCTGCACGTCGGTCTGCGACGCGGCGACGGCGTCCTGCATGAAGGTCAGCTGCACCAGCTGGCCCTTGGCGATGGTGCGGTCGATCTGCACGATGCCTCCTCAAGCCGGCAGGGCCGGACCCATGCGGGTACGGCCCTGCCTCGGAGCGGATGTGGGGTTACGCTGACGGCTCCATCCCGGCCGCAGGGGATCGCGTACGCGCGTCCACCGGCTGCGTTTGCACCGGCCGGGATGGGCTATCGCCTCGGCTACAGGCTGATGTCGTAGGCGACGGCGGTCGACTCGATGCCGGACGCCGCGCCGGTCGGCGTGAACCGGCCCAGGCCCAGGCGCAGGCTGTAGACGATGCGGGTCTGGTCACGGCCCGGCAGTCGCTCGGACTCGACCATGACCCGGCGCCGCCAGCCGACCTTGTAGCCGCGGCGGTTGAACGCCACGACCTGGCCCTTGGTGTTGTTGCCGCCGGTGGTGGACACCTTGCCGTCGGCCTCGGTCTTGCTGATGGCGATGGTGGAGATGTGCCGGTGGCCGAGGATCCGGCCGGCCTCGCCGTTGAACACCGTGGCCTGCGGGCCGTACTTGTCGACGGTCAGGTACTCGTCGAACATGGCGACCTTGTCCGCGGTGAACGGATCCGACGCGAACACCAGGTCGTCGGAGTCGGTCGGGTGGCCCCAGTCGACCAGCCGCGTGGTGTCGATCATCAGCGCGCGCAGGTTGTTCAGCGCGTTGAGGGTGATCGCGCCGGCCACGTCGACGGCGTTGCCGGTGTTGTCGACCAGCGCGGCGTGCCGGATGCCGTCGAACGCCAGGTAGTGCTTGGTGTCGGCCGGGTCGGCGTCGTCGAGGTTGATGTTGCCGGTCGCCGCGTTCGTGGTGTCGCCGTTGAGCGCCAGCGAGTCGGCGTAGTGCGCGACCGACAGGGCGGCCTGGCGGCGCAGGAACGGAACGAACGGGATGATGGAGTCCTCCTCCATCTCCCCCGACCACATCTGGTGGATGATGAATTTCTTCGCATCCACCTGGACCCGCTGGCTGCCGGTCTTCACCGTGGTGTAGTCCGAGCTGTTGTTCGCGGCGTTCTCGGTGACGAACAGCATCTCCGGGATGTCGACCTCGACCGGCAGGTACGCCGTCGGGTCGGTCATCTCAAAGCTGTCGATCAGCGGGAAGATCCGGCCGAGCTTGCGCGGCGCCTCCCACAGGTCGTGCACGTACTGCGCGCCGACCAGCTGCGAACCGAAACCCGACTCGGCGGTGTCCATCGCGCGGATCGCCCGCTGGTAGGCGCCGGTCAGCTCGTACTTGCCGGCCCGGGCCAGCTCCCGGTCCGGGCCGTGGAACTCGGCGAGCGGCACCCGGGGGAACAGGTCGTCGAGGGCCTTGCGGTCCATCGCCTGGATCTTGTCCGCCGACAGGTAGCGGGCCGCCGAGATGGACTCGAAGGTGCGGGTCAGCTCCTCGGTCGGGCCCGGGTGGATGCCGCCGTTCTTCAGCCGCTGACCGCGGTGCGCCGACATCAGGTCGTAGAGGAACTCGACGTCGCTGACGGACAGCCCCCAGCGGGCGTACTTCGTGCCGACGAGCTGCGTGTCGGCCGGACCCGCGCCGAAGCGGATCTTGCGGACGAACTCCTCGTCCTGCATCAGGCCGGCCATCGCCTCCTCGACGAGCTGCCGCAGCCGCTCGTCGGACAGGCGCTCGTCCTGGTCCTTGCTCACGGCGTCCAGACGCTGCCGGACCTCCGTGGCCAGCGCGTCCATGGTGAGCTGCTCGCTCATCCGATCTCCTTGGGTGCGAAGGCCGCGAGCAGGCTGCGCGCAGCATCGGGGTTGATCTCCTGCGCCTTCGGCTCAGGGTCGCTTTGAATGGGCTCGACGAGCGGCCCGCGGCCGGCGGCCACGTTCTGCAGCGCCTGGATGCGGACGAGCAGCCGGGCGAACTCCTCCTCGGAGAAGCCGCGCAGCGTGCCGAGCAGCTCAGGGTCGGCCAGGCTGCGGCCGGAGGTGACCAGCGCCGAGGCGTCCATCGGCACCGGCACGACGGACAGCTCGGACAGCTCCCACTTGGTGGCCACGCCGCCGCGCCAGTAGTTGTCCTCGGCCGATTCCCACTGGGTCACGTCGAAGCCGATGGAGACGGCGTTGATGTAGCCGCCGCGCATCTTCCGCTCGACCAGGCGGGCGAAGTCGTCCTCCTGGTCGAACTCGAGCTCGCCGGACAGCTGCCGGTCGGCGATGGCCAGCGACTCGGGGACGACCCGGCCGATCGGCAGGTTCGTGCGGCCCCAATAGGAGTGGCCGTAGCCGAGCACCGGGTTGCCGCGGAACCGGGCCAGGTCGGCACCGGACATCCGCAGGTCGATCTTGTCGGCCATCTTGCCCTCGCTGGCCATCACGACCCGCAGCGGCGAGTCGTCGGTCAGCACGGACCGGTCCACGTAGCCGAGCGCGCGGTGGAACGTCATAGCTTCACTCCGTTGATCGGGCCGAACGAGGCCAGCAGTTTCCGGGCCGACAGGTGGTCGAGGACGGCGGCCTTCTCGCCGGTGGACTGCGGCGGCTGGTTGACCGGGTTGACCTCGTCGTCCGGCGGACTGTCGTCGCCGGCGGCCGGCTCGGGCAGCTGCAGTTGCCCGTCCGCGCCGACCGGGGCCTTGTTGACCGGCAGGAACGGGCGGTCGCCCCAGTCCACATCGGCCATGCCCTTGCCGCGCCGCCACTCGTTGATCGTGATCGCGCCGCGGTCGAGGGCCTGCGCCTCCCGCGTCCACGACTCCGTGGCGGACTCCTGGAGCGACGGCACCGAGGTCAGGTCGTACTCGCACCAGTCCGGGCCGGCGCCGCGGAAGCGGGGCAGGTACTGCTCGCGCACCTCGGCCGCCTTGAACTCGGCGTCCGGCTTCAGCGCCCTCGTCCACTCGATCCGCTCGAACGCGGACGCGTTGGCCAGGGTGGCGTTCTCCAGCTCGTTGAGCAGCGCGGCCTGCATGCCGTAGACCCGGCACACCTGCCGGAAACTCATCCCGGCGCCGGCGGTGTATTCGGCGTCCTTCGGCGTGATCGCCAGCTGCTTGAACTGCGCCTCGTACCGCAGCACCGCCCAGCGGTGCGCCTTGTCGGCGCCGGTGAACCGCCGCTCGAGCTTGCGCTCGAGGTCGGTGGCCTGCTCCTCGGAGAAGGTCACCTTGTCGGCCGGCGGCACGATCAGCCCGGCGATCTGCAGGCCCCGCTTGAACATCGACTCGTTGCTCTTGGCCATCGCCGTGCTCGTGTCCGCGGCCAGCCGGGCCGCGGCGAGGGGCGACAGCGGGGAGAACTCGTCGATCGGGTTCGGGTAGCGCTGCCACACGATCTCGTGCGGCTCGAACAGCAGGATCTCACCGGACACCGAGTGGTAGGCGAAACCCTGGATGTAGCCGGACTCGTGCGGGATCGGCCGGACCCTCGACGGCTTGAGCCACCAGATCTCCTTCGGCGCGCCCTTCGGCCCTTCGAGCGCCCAGAACGTCTCGCCCCACAGGCCCATGCACATCTCGTCCATGCGGGCCAGCCGCTCGCCGGTCCAGAACGGGTTGACGTAGGAGAACAGCTTGGCGGCCGGGTGGTCGGCGGCCTCGGTCTTGTCGGAGCCGCGGCCGCGGTAGAACCGCAGCTGGATGCCCGACATCAGCCGGGCCCGCTGCGCCACCACGGTGTAGACGTCGTTGCTGGTGGCCGCGTAGTCGCCGTACTCCTCCGGCGAGAACTCGGACTGGTCGTGGCCGTAGGCGTAATCGGGGGCGATCAGCTCACCCTTGCCGACCGGCCACGCCCGCCCACGGTGCTCGCCGCGCCGGCGCGCCTGGATGCGCTCAAGCAGACCCACGTCGCACCCCCGGCAAGAGTCGGGCGCAGCCGTTACATCCGCGCGAGTAGCCGTAACGGTGACGACGGGTACCGTGCCAGCCGAGACGGCAGAGCAGGAAGAACACCCAGCCGATCGGCTCGCGGCACGCCAGCGGGTGCATCAGGCGACCCGCTCGAACTCGATGACCCGATCGTCGCCGTCGACCAGGCCGACACGGCGGTACCAGAGCACCGCGTTGGTCAGGCTGAACATGACGTCGCCGCGGTCGTTGACCGTTACGAGGACCGGATCGGCCTCGTCGAGCAATTCGCGGGTCACCCGCATCCGCTCCGGCGCCTCACCAACCAGGGAGACGGTGCCGTCGGGGTGGCGCTGCAGCTCCATCTCCTGCCAGCTCACGACGACTCTGCCTTCGGGCCGGCCGCCGCCCAGCCCTCCAGGCCGGCCGCCCACAGCCACGCCAGCACCCAGCCGACCGCGCGCACGACCAGCCGGGCCGCGTAGAACAGCGCGAAGGGCAGCACCATCAGCGCGACCAGCCACACGCGCCGCCAGTCCACCGTCGCCGCGCGGGCGTTGATCCGGTCCACGGCCACCGTCAGCGTCGTCACGGTGTCTCCCGCAGGTCGAGAGCGGCACGGACGAAGCAGTCCTTCGCCTCGAGGAGCTTGCGCAGCCCGGCGGACCGTTCCGGTCCGGACGGAAGCGCGGCCATCATCTCCTCGGCCAGGTCGTGGCAGGCCCTGCTGGTGTCCCGCAGCGGGCCGGCGGGGAGGTGGTCGAACGCGAAGTACCGCGCCATGTACCGCCCGGACGCTGCTGCTCCCGGGTGCTGCTCGGCCTGACTCATCGCCTGCTCCTTCACGCCATCAGCGAGCCGGTCAGTTCGACCGCCCGGTCGTTGACGTCGATGCGTGTCATGTACGCCCACCGCGCCAAGGTCGCCGACACCAGCGGGCTGATGTCCACGTCGGACTGTTTGCGGCCCCACGCCACCGCGTCGGCCAGAGGGCGCAGCTTCGCGTTGGCCACCGCGCTGGTCAGCTCGCTCTGCCCGATGTGCCGCAGCTTCTTCTGCCGCACCGCGTCGATGTACTGGCCGGTGGCCTGGGCGACCTCGTGGGCCATCGGCAGCGCCAGGTCGCCGCGCTGGGGGAACTCCGGATCCTGCGGTGGCCGGATCCCGACCGCCTTGAGCTCGCCGAGCAGCGACGCCGCACCGCCCTTGGGGTCCAGGCCGATCGCCACCGGGTTGAGGACCCGCTTGAGCTCGACCAGCTTCGCGACGACCCAGTCGACGCCCTCGCCGTAGGTGACGGTCTGGGTGTGGCCGAGGCCGTCCTCCCGCAGCCCGAATATCGAGATGCAGGCGTGGTCGCGCAGCGGGGTCACGTCGACGGCCAGGGCGACCTCGCCGTGCCGCCGCGACGCCTCGTCGAGGATGGTCGCCCACACCGCCGGGTCGATCACGCCGGAGCCGCCGCCGGCGTACCGGGGCCAGATGCCCAGCCGCTCGCGGGCGAAGTCGGCCTTGCTCATGCCGGCGAACTCGCGGCGGATCGCTTCGAGGGTCAGCCGGTCGCAGCCGAGCGACGGGTTCGTGGCCGTCCAGTTCTCCTGGTCGCCGAGGTTGATCTCGCCGAGGCTGTCCAGGTCACCGGCGAGGCCCCAGTCGCGGAAGGCCAGCGACGACTCCTGCTCGAAGGCCGGGTCGTCGGCGGTGCGCGGCGCGGTCGGGTCACCGCGCAGCCGCAGCCGGAACATGACCTCGCCGCTGTCCCCGGAAAGCGGCGGGCTGCTGGTGTACAGGAACTGCGGGTTCGGCCGCGCCGACGCGGTGGGCAGCAGCGCCGAGTGTTGCGTGTCGGTGTACGCGAACGTCTCGTCGACGATGTTCAGGTCGCCGCTAAAGCCGCGGCCCGAGCCGGCCGAGCGGGCGATCCAGTGGCACCACTGCTCCGGGTAGCCGAGGTGCCGGTCCTCCTTGAGTTCCACGGCCTCCTGGCCGTTGGTGTTGTGGAACTGGACCAGGCGGTCGCCGACGAGCCACAGGTTCGGGTTCTTCTGGTCGACCTGCACGCCGAGCCGTTTGACCAGCCGCTTGAACCGGCGGTAGCCCTGCAGGGCGGTCTTCATCTCGTGTGCCGACCACATGATCAGCTCTTCGCCGAGCACGAACAGCCCGAACAGCACGCGCGCCTCGAGGATGGCGCCCTTGCCGTTCTGCCGCGACACCACCTCGCAGTGCTCGAAGTGGATCCACTTCAGCGTCGCCGGGTCGTAGGCGAGCATCCGGTGCAGCGCGTCGGCCTGCCACGGGTCCAGGATCAGGCCGGCGTCGGCGGCGAGCTCCACCGCGTCCGGGCCGAACGTGTGCTCGTACGGGGCGTGGGTGTCAACCCTGGGTTGCGGCGCGCGCGGCCGCGATGCGAGCGCGGAGGTCGACAAGCTTCCCGCCTCCTGCCTGCTGGCCCGCCGGCGCGGCGGCCGGCGCCGCCGGCACGCTCGGGGTGCTCTCCGCGGGGGCGAGCGAGTGGCGTAGCTCGCCCAGCAGCCGGGCGAGGCTCGCTTGCTGGGCGCGCGCCTCGGCGAGCGTGCGGTCGACGACCAGCTCGGTGCGGCCCTCGGCGAACCGCACGCTGGCGAACTCGCCGACCTCAGCGCGCAGCAGCCGGTCGAGCCGCTCGAGCCGATCCGCGGTGCGCGCGGCCTCCTCGAGGACGACCCGCTGCCGCGGACCGAGCTCCGGTTGCTCGGCCAGGACCTCGCGGTAAAGCCGGCGGCCGCGGGCACCGAGCTGCTCGAGCACCGGGTCGGTCACAGGCCCGGTCACGTCCGGCTCGGGATCGGCCGTGACAGGTGCCGTTACATCGGCGCATCGCTCTGGATCGCAGAGGCTGTGATCGCCCTTGCGGTGGGCCCGAGAGCGCCGCTGACGCTCGGCCGGTGACAGCCCCACCGTAACCTCCCGGCGATGTCACGGCCGCCTACGACCAGCACCGGCGCCGCGCTGGCCATGCCTGCGCCGCCCACCTGGGGACATCGATTTTCTTCGCGGCCTGCGGGGGGATAAAAAG